>JACCDN010062134.1_pt1 | contig 42641 bp, 42 predicted proteins | sample 7441691 | NCBI WGS metagenome assembly JACCDN01 (sample SAMN15323439, study PRJNA562643) | freshwater metagenome | isolation source: river surface water | place: USA:Blue River Watershed | collected 2017-08-16 | reverse complement strand
GCGCAAGAGCTCAAGCAGGCGCACACAGTCGTCAAGCTGGCGCATGGCGTGGCCACGTGCACGCCTGGCCCCCTCACTGGTGAGAACATCAAGGACCTTGGCGACCTGAAGCTCACGGCGCGTGACCTCTATGCGGTGGTAGTTCCTGAGGAGCCAGTAGTCGACGAGTGGCTGTGTGTCAGAGGGAAGTGCCATGCCGTTGCTCAGCAGCTCGTTGCCGCGCACGAGCTCGCGCATGTGGCGGTCGAGCTCGTCAAGGTAAGCCGGCTCAAAGTAGTGGCCATCGTCGTCTTGGCCAGCGTCCCCTGTGCCTGCTGTGTCTGTGTTGCCAACGTGCATGTCATCGACCGCAAGCCTCAGTGCCTCAATCGTTCGGTCCTCAGGCTCAGAGGGTGTGGGACCGCACTGAGACATCAGTGAGCTAAGCTGCGAGGCTAGGTAGCTACCCAGTCGTGCACGAAGTGCCGTAAGCGTAGGAGGCGTGCGTAGCTCGTCGGGGTGGGTTTTGATCCACGGGTACTCCAGAGCCTGAGCAAGTTCAATCGTGTTTACCTCGGCGTGTAAGGCTGACTGGACGCGTTCGAGTTCAAGCTTCCCGAGCATGGAGAGCCTAAAGAGCTCTACGGCCAAGGAGTTCACCACGCCCTCTTCGACGACGCCCACGGGGTTGATCCTGCTGATCAATTCACTGAACGTTTCTTGGAACTCCAGCGCCGCACTGCTTGCTGTGACGTAGCCCCCGTGCTTGATGGCGTTGAGCGAGCTGCGGGCCCTGCCCTCGGCGGTGCGTGGGCCTCCAGAGCGTCTGCTGGCTAGCGGGCGTTTGAGTCTCGAGTCTTGGCTCGGTGGCGGCGGAAATGTTTTGGGGTGACTGACTGACGTAGTGGGGTTGGTGCATAGTGGCCGTGAGCTGGCTGAAGAAGGCGTGGAAATTTCTGGTTTTTTAGTTGTTGGCATGGCTTAAGGTCCTGCTTGATATGCTGGAAAAGATTCTTTGTTGGCAAAGTAGCATAAAAAAGAGCGGGGGGGGGGAATCTTGTCAAACTCAACAGATAATTAGAGGCTACGCTTTTGAGTGGAGGGCGGTAGCGTGCCCGTTGCAATTTAAGTCAGTGACAAAACAAAGCCAGTCGAATCTTCCGCAGCACATTGCCATCATCATGGACGGCAACGGGCGCTGGGCACAAAGGCGGCACATGCCTCGAACGGTTGGGCATGCCAAGGGTGCGGCTGGTGTGAAGGCCTTGGTAGAGCAGTGTGCCAAGCTGGGGGTGAAGTACCTCACGCTCTTTGCATTCAGCACCGAGAACTGGGGCCGCCCTGCGGAGGAGGTGTCCACCCTCATGGAGCTCTTTGTCCAGTACCTTGAAAAAGAGATGGGGGCACTGGCTGCAGCTGGTGTGCGTCTTAGGGTAATTGGAGACGTGGAAGGATTTTTGCCGGAGCTGCAAGCCCGAATCCAAGCTGCTGAAAAAGCTACCCAGCACAACGAAGCCATCACTCTTGTGGTGGCAGCCAACTACGGTGGTCAATGGGACATCGTGCAGGCTGTTAAAAACTGGCAGGCCGCACATCCAAATAAAAAAAGCAACCAAATAACACAAGAGCAACTGGCGCAGCACCTTAGCACCGCAGGCATGCCCGATGTAGACCTGCTGATTCGAACAGGTGGAGAGAAACGCATTAGCAATTTTTTGTTGTGGCAATCGGCCTATGCTGAGTTGTACTTCACAGATGTACTATGGCCTGATTTTGACGATATCCAATTAAAACAAGGGATGTACTGGTACGCCACCCGCGACCGTCGTTTTGGGAAAGTGCCGTTCCGAAAATCTAAAGAAACCGTATGACAGATCAACCGATTCCAATTAACAAAGACGAAACCAGCCTGCTAGACATCTTGGTCACCTTGGCTCAGTCATGGAGGCTGTTGGTGTTCGGCCCCCTTATTGTCGGTGTGTTGGCTGGTGCGCTAAGTTTTTTGTGGCCTAAAACCTTTGAGTCTGTGACCATTGTGCGGATGGTCGAAGAGGAATTGGTTCTTTTGCATACTCCTCCTGTGCTAGATTCATTGATTCAAAAGCTAGATCTTATGGTCGACGTTGGCGGCGATTTAGACGACGTCCGTCAGCGGTTAAAAAATCGCTTGACATTTGCGGTGGATAAAAAAACTAGGCTAGCGACCATTTCTGCCAAAGCCCACTCGCCCGAAGCTGCAAGAGCATTGGCTAGCAGTGCTCTTCTTGTGTTGACTGAGGAGCTTCGGGTTAAAGGCCGGGAAAGAGAGCTATTAGAAAAAAAACTGGAAATCAACAACCGAGCCATTGAAATCGCGGAAGCCATGCTGAAAATTTTCCAGCAAAGATTAAAAAAGAGCGGCGACGAGATCCTAGCTCAAGAGTCGTTAGTTAGAAATATCTTGAGTCTTCAAGAGCAGATTGTTAATCTAAGTCAAGAAAACGAAGTGAATAAACAAAAGCTACAGCCCAAAGGTGTGGAGGTAATCGTGCAAGAGGCTGACTTGCCTAGCCGCGTCATCTCGCCTAATCGTTACTGGGTTGTGTTGATGGCCATTATTGCTTCGGGTTTTGCTTTGCTGGTATTTGTGTTTATGCGTAAAGCTATTGTTTTGGCTGCGATGGATCCAGATTTCTCTACTAAATTGGCGTCAATCCGCGCCGAATTAGGATTGCGAACTCGCTCTAACTAAAGTAATCGGTGGGCATTAATAACTCTATGCGTTAAGTACTAGAAATAATGAAACTAGCGATAGTTGGTATGGGATACGTTGGGCTGTCAAATGGCATTTTGCTGGCGCAAAATAACGAGGTTGTTTGTTTGGACATCGACCAAGCCAAGGTTGACATGATCAAACGCAAGCAAAGTCCAATCGACGATGTCGAGATTGAGCATTTTTTAAAATGTAAAGACCTGAATTTGCGTGCCACGCTCAACAAGCAAGAGGCCTATGAGGGTGCGAGCTATGTGATTATTGCTACACCTACTGACTACGATCCAGTTACCAATCATTTCAACACCCAGAGTATTGAGGTGGTGATTTCAGATGTGATGGCCATCAACCCGCAGGCCGTGATGGTGATTAAAAGCACAGTTCCGGTTGGCTACACATCTAAAATTATTCATGCTCTAGGTGCACCTAACCTACTTTTTAGCCCCGAATTTTTACGGGAAGGTAAGGCGCTGTTCGATAACCTGTACCCCAGCCGTATTGTGGTGGGCGAGAATAGCGCACGCGCGCTAGCCTTTGCTAACTTGCTTAAACAGGGCGCCATCAAACAAGACATACCTGTGCTACTCACCCATAGCACCGAGGCTGAGGCCATAAAACTCTTTGCTAATACCTACCTTGCCATGCGTGTGGCTTACTTTAACGAATTAGACACTTATGCAGCCACTCATAGGCTAGACACCAAGCAGATTATTGATGGGGTGTGCCTAGACCCTCGCATTGGCAGCCAGTACAATAATCCTAGCTTTGGCTACGGCGGCTACTGCCTACCCAAAGACACTAAACAGCTCTTGGCTAACTACCAAGACGTGCCACAAACCCTCATTCAGGCAATCGTCAGTGCTAACAGCACACGCAAAGACTTTATTGCCCAAGAGGTGATAAATCGTGCCGAAGCTCAAATCCAGCAAAGTGGCAAAGTGGGTACTAAACCAGTAGTTGGCATATATCGTCTTATTATGAAAACTGGTAGCGATAACTACCGAGCCAGCGCCGTACAGGGAGTTATGAAACGTATTAAGGCTAAAGGCATTGAGGTGATAGTGCACGAGCCTGTGCTGAAGCAGGTCGAGTTTTACCACTCTAGGGTGGTAAACGACTTGGCCGCATTTAAGCAGCAGGCAAGTGTCATCATTGCCAATCGGCAAACTGCTGCGCTTGCTGATGTAGAAGACAAGGTCTATACGCGAGATTTATTTGGAAACGATTAAGAAATGGTGAAAATGCTTAACTTTGCATTAGTTGGCTGTGGCCGTATAGCTAAACGACATTCGGAATTACTTGGTCATGGTCAAATTCAAGGAGCTCAGCTTGTTGCTGTTTGTGATTTGATAGAGGCAAAAGCTAAAAAAATTGGAGAGCAGTTTTCAGTCCCCTATTTCATTGACATGCATCAAATGATGCAAAGCGAAAAAGTTGACGTAGTAGTGGTTCTGACGGAAAGCGGGAATCATGCCAAAAACGTGGTTGATCTGGCGAAGTACGGAAAACACATAGTAGTGGAAAAGCCAATGGCATTAACTTTAAATGATGCTGATGCGATGATTCAGGCTTGTGATAGAAATGGTGCAAAGTTATTTGTTGTCAAGCAGAATCGATTTAATGTTCCGGTAGTAAAGTTGCGAGAGGCGCTTGAACAAGGTAGATTTGGAAAGTTGGTACTTGGGACAGTTCGTGTGCGTTGGTGTCGCCCCCAAGATTATTACGATCAAGCGCCATGGCGCGGAACATGGGCCATGGATGGTGGTGTGTTGACAAATCAGGCAAGTCACCATATTGATATGTTGGAGTGGATGATGGGCGATGTCGAAAGCGTGTTCGCTCGCAGTACAACGGCACTGGCGGAAATCGAAGCTGAGGATACGGCGGTGGTGACAATTAAATTTAGAAGTGGGGCACTCGGCGTTATTGAGGCCACCACGGCAACTCGTCCCAAGGATCTTGAAGGGTCAATATCAGTATTGGGTGAAGGCGGAACGGTGGAAATTGCAGGTTTCGCCGTTAATAATATGAAGACTTGGAGCTTTGTGGAATCTATGCCTGGAGATGAGGGGGTAATGGAGAGGTGCTCTGTCAATCCACCTAATGTATATGGATTTGGTCACCAAGCGTACTATGAATATGTGGTTGATTGCATTAGCAACAATGGTCCGCATCTTGTGGACGGGCTTGTGGGAAGAAAGAGTCTTGAGCTCATTAATGCCATATATGAATCAATTGAAACGGGTAGGGAGGTCCACTTACGATTTCGGCCCAAATACTGCAAGCTCGGGGGGACATTTTGAGTTATCCCAAGATAAGAGAGGCTGAAATTGTTAATGTTACGTTTGGCAATAACGTGACAGTTGTGAATCCAGTAAACCTCTACGGGTGTGTGATTGGCAGCGATGCTTTTGTGGGACCGTTTGTAGAAATTCAAAAAAATGTAAACATAGGTGATGGAACAAAGATACAGTCTCATTCATTCATATGTGAATTGGTTGACATCGGAAAAAATTGTTTCATTGGCCACGGTGTAATGTTTATCAATGATCTCTTCACAAATGGTGGGCCTGCAAAAGGTGATAAGTCGTTATGGAAGCGCACAAAAATTGGTGATGCCGTTTCGATTGGAAGTAATTCAACAATATTGCCTGTTAAAGTATGCGATAACGTCGTAATTGGCGCTGGTTCTGTCGTGACTAAGGATATAAAAATTCCTGGGGTTTATGTAGGCAACCCAGTCCTTCTTATAAAGAAATTATAAAGCAAAATAGCTAATCTATGAAAATTAAAGTCCCGTTTGTTGATCTCTATGCTCAGTACGAATCGATTAGAGAAGAAATTGACTTTGCAATAAAGGATGTCATTCAGCAATCATCATTCGTTCGTGGCCCCTATGTTGAAAAATTTGAGAGTATGTTTGCTAGCATGATGGAGCGTAGATATTGTGTCTCTTGTGCAAATGGCACAGATTCCTTGTACATTGCAATGAAGTGTTTGGGGGTTAAACCTGGAGATGAAATAATTGCTCCCGCACACACGTGGATATCAACCACGGAAACAATTACGCAAGCGGGAGGTAAGGTTGTTTTCTGTGATACGGATCAGGAAACATTCACCATTGATCCTGAAGATATTGAATCAAAAATAACGTCAAGAACGGTCGGGATTATACCTGTACATTTATACGGTCAGGCCGCAGATATGGATCCTATTATGGCGGCAGCTAGGAAGCATGGTCTGTGGGTAATTGAGGATTGTGCGCAGGCACATCTTGCTCGATATAAAGGACAGTTGGTTGGGACATTTGGTGACGCCGCTTCGTATTCATTTTACCCGAGTAAGAATTTAGGAGCAATGGGGGATGCTGGGGCGATTCTAACAAACGATTTTATCCTTGCAGAGAAAATGGCAATGTTTGCAAGGCATGGAGGTTTAAGCAAAGGCGAGCACAAAATTGAAGGTGTAAATAGTAGGCTTGACGGGATTCAGGCGGCAATTTTATGTGCAAAAATTCCTCATCTGCATAAGTGGACGAAGATGCGAAAGAAAAATGCAACTTATTATACAGATATGCTCTCTGAAGTTGACGGGATAGTAACTCCGAAGGTCGCCTTAGATCGAGAGCATGTTTGGCATTTATATGTAGTTAAACATAAAGATAGAGATAATTTGTCTCGCCACTTGCTTGAGAAAGGGGTGCAAACTGTTATTAACTATCCTGTCGCAATACCATTTTTGCCTGCATATGGTTATCTAGATCACGAGCACGATGACTTTCCTCGAGCATATAACAATCAGTCCAAAATATTATCTCTGCCAATTTATCCTGAGATGGGTCAAGATTCCATTGACTACGTGGTAAATGCAATTAAATCATTTTGAGTTAGTGAGGACTCTGTGCAAATAAATAAAAATAAAATTGACAACAATAGCCCAGCATATTTTATTGCTGAAATAGGAGCGAATTTTGATCGTGATTTAGAGCGAGCGAAATCATTGATTTGGCTTTCAAAAGAATGTGGTGCAAATGCGGCAAAATTTCAACATTTCAGTGCAGACACGCTTGTAAGTGATCATGAATTTAAGAGATTAAAAAATAAAACCCATCAGTTGGCTTGGAAGAAATCAGTTTATGAGACATATAGGGATGCTGAATTAAATATTAAATGGACCTCAATTCTGGCGGAAGAGGCAAAAAAAGCGGGGATCGATTTTTTTACAAGTCCATATGCGTATCATCTTGCAGATGAGGTCGATGCATATGTTCCGGCATACAAAATTGGATCGGGGGATATCACATGGATCGATTTTCTGCAACACGTTGCGGCAAAGGGTAAGCCAGTTATTCTAGCGACAGGTGCATCAAATATGGATGAGGTAGAGATTGCTGTGCAAGCAATTCATGAAGTGACTAATGAATTGGTGCTTATGCAATGTAATACAAACTACACAGGCTCACTTGAAAATCATAATTATACAAATCTTAACGTTTTGCGATCCTATGCGGAAAAGTTCCCAACTGTAATACTTGGATTAAGCGATCATACTGGAAGTCATGTGAGTGTTCTAGGAGCTATTGCTTTAGGTGCTAAGGTAATCGAAAAGCATTTTACAGATGATTCAAGCAGAAATGGACCCGATCATCCATTTTCTACATCTCCAGAATCATGGAGGGAAATGATTAAATTAGCGCGAGAATTAGAGGGAATGATGGGAGATGGCAATAAAAAGGTAGAGGTCAATGAATATGATGCAAGGATTGTACAGAGGAGAGCCATTTGTGCCAACAGGCGGTTGGTAACTGGTCATATTTTAAGTGAGGATGATTTTGATTATTTAAGACCTTGTGTTGAAGGAGGGTATGTGCCATACGAAAAAAATCTTGTGATCGGTAAAAGACTTATCAATGGATTAGAAAAAGGTGAGAGTATACTTAAATCTAATGTTGGGGCGGAAAAATGAATCGATACCTAATAATTGGGGCTGCGGGATCTGTTGGGTCGGCGTTAGTTGATAGACTTTTAACAAATGGTAAAGTTGTATGCGCCTATGACAATAGTGAAGATGGAATGTATAGATTAAGATCTAAATATGAAAAAACACATTATGCGGAAAAATTAAGATGCTTTTTAGGTGATGTAAGAGATTACACGCGATTATCGAGGGCGTGTGAAGGCGTAGATTATGTAGTGCATGCAGCAGCTTTAAAGCACGTTGAACTAACCGAATTTAATGTGCTAGAAGCGGTTGAAACTAATGTAAATGGTGTCAAAAATGTAGTTAATGCATGCCTTGATTCAAAAGTAAAAAGAGCAATTTTTACAAGTAGTGATAAGGCTGTGAATCCAACTAGTGCGATGGGGGCAACAAAACTTATAGGCGAAAGAATATTCATATCGGCTAATAATTTAGTAGGTTCCAGCGTATTACGTTTCTCTTGCACTAGATTTGGAAATGTGTTAGATAGTAACGGATCGGTGTTGAAAATATTTAAGGATTCAGTTAAAAATGAGAAGCCTTTCCCAATCACAGATATAAACATGACTAGATTTTTCCTAACCATGCAAGACGCAGTTGATTTGTGTATTCATGCTTTAGAAAATACAATCGGTGGAGAAATTTTCGTCAAATCAATGGGTGCCGCAAGTATAAAAAAATTAGCACAAGCCGTTGCATGCCAAGACGAGGTTAATATACAAATAATAGGGACAAAATTGGGTGAGAAACTTTGGGAGGAGCTAATTACTGAGATTGAGGCCAGTAGAACCATACATGAGGATGATGTGTTTACTATATTTCCAGAGATTGATTTGTTTACAAATGAGCAAATTAGAGGTGAGCTTGCTGAAAAATATAAAAACAGAACTGTAATTGATGGGCTACTATCTTCAGTGAGTGATGAACTTGATTGGCAATCTTTGCGAGGTATCTTGACTAAAAGTGGTGCTTTGGAGGGTATGTAATTGTATAGCGACAACTCCTTGTATCAATCGTATGAAGAAGTTTTTAACAAAGCAAAGAATTTGGGTGGCTTTGACGAGATTTCATTAATGAAATCTCGTGAACTATTTCATTGCGAAAAAGTAACAAATACCTACTCTCCAAAAGCATTCAGTGTCTACGCTTTGCTTGGGGGAATTCAATTTTCTGAAATGTTAAAAAAGCATGTGATAGAAATTCAAACCAAAATAGAACTTGCAACAGGAATAACACACAAATATTGGGTTAAACCAGAAAATCTTGGTGTAGAGTATCTTGTAACTAAGTGGCCTGATGGTCAAGCGCTGACTAAAGAAATGAATGAAAATTTCATTAGCCACTTAAAGTCATTCAGCTTAGATGCATATCATCTTAAGATCTCTGGTTATCAAGTGAATCCTGATGGATGTATAGTACTGAGAGGCTACGATGGCGGAAAAATTCGATCAGTTAGAGATGCATTGCGAGCTAAATTGCCGTGGATCCCTACACGTCAATCTGGGTGGGCTCATATACCGATTGGTAGGATTCTCGAGAAATTGGACAAGCATAAGCATAGAGAGCTTATCGCATTGTGTGAAAATTCGCATAGTGAATTTCAGCATAACGAGTTGATTAATCAAATACATTACGTGCATGAGAAAAAGTGGTATATGGAGGATAAGTCATACATTTATACTCATAAATTAAATAAATAAAGGTTTTAAATGTTTTCCATTCAAAATAAAACTGTAATTATTACAGGTGCAACAGGACTAGTTGGTCGAACCCTTTCAAAATCATTTTCTGCATTAGGTGCTAAGTTAATTTTAGTTGGCAGATGTCCAGATAAACTTTCTTCATTAAAGGATTCAATTAATACTTCGGGTGCTGAAATAGCAACTTTATGTGTCGATTTTAATGAGGCTGGAGCAGCACATTTAATTATCGATTACGTAAATCATAATAGAATATTAGTTGACGCTGTAATACATTGTGCGATCGTGCGTCCAGGTCAAAATGATTTTGAGAATAATAAAAATTCTTTTGAATCATCTATTAGAATAAATGTTAACAATTCATTCCAAATTTGGAATGAATTCGCAAAACATATGTGCAGCAAAAATAGTGGTAGCTTAATCTATATTGGATCTATTTACGGAAGGGTCTCGCCGGATTTTTCAATCTATGAAGGTACCAAGATGGGGACAGAGCCTGACTATGTCTTCATTAAAGAGGGTATGCATGGCTTGAGTAAATACTTTGCAAATAAGTATGGGGGGAATAATATTAGATCAAATATAATCACACTTGGTGGTGTTGAAAATGGTCAAGATAATAGTTTTACCGAAAAATTTATAAAAAAAATACCTCTTGGGCGAATGGCTAGAACTTCAGATATTGTTGGACCGAGTGTATTTTTAGTCTCTGATGCTTCATCATATATTACAGGAACAGAAATAATAGTCGATGGTGGTTACCTCTCGCGATAGTATGTCTAGAGAAATTAAGAAAATAGGAATTATAGTCCAGGCACGATTAGGATCTACTCGGCTACCTGGGAAAATATTAGAAGAATTAGATGGTAATGACTTACTCGGATATTTAATTAATAGACTACGACAGGTCAACACTCCAATTCAATTAATAGTGGCCACAACGACAAATCCTAATGATATTAAAGTTGTTAACAGATGTAAGGCTCTAAATGTATTCTGTTTTACTGGATCTGAAACAAATCTTGTGCAACGTTACAAGCAAGCAGCTGAGAAATTTTGTATTGATACGATCATAAGAATACCATCTGATAATCCATTTATAGTCCCATCTATAATAGATCAAATGTTGGAAATCTGGCTAAATTCACCAGAATTAGATTATTTCTCAAATATTTTAGAAGAAACCTTTCCAACAGGATTGCATATTGAAATATTTAATTTTAAATCTCTGGAGGCTGTATATAAATTAGCGACTAAACAAAATGATCTCGAACATGTAACGCCATTTATTTATAATAATCAACATATATTCAAATGCGCAAATTTTAAATCTGACGTAGACTACTCAAAATATAGATTAACTGTCGATTATGCAGAAGATTTACTCTTTGCTAGAATGCTAGCAGAGAGAATGGATGTCGCGAAATTCTATAATCTTGAAGAGCTAATTGAATTAATCGAATCTAAACCGACACTTTTTAATATAAATTCTATGTACAAGAAAGCACAGAGCATTAGAAATGAGTAATCATATTTCATTATACCGCAAGATTTTAGAGGGTGATTTCTTTGATGAGAATATTGGTGTAGAAATGCATGAGCTTGCTGCTGAATTATACCCATTGTGTAGGAGTCTCACAGGTAATGGAGTTAGAAAAACATTTGAAATATTGAAAAAATATTTAGTTAATCTAAAAATTTATGAAGTTCCGACAGGTAAAAGTGTTTTTGATTGGACTATACCTGAAGAATGGAATATTCGTTCAGCATCACTAGTTCATGTCGATTCAGGTGTTAATTTCATTGATTTTAATAGCTCCAATCTCCATGTAGTAAGTTACTCAACTCCAGTTGATCAGATTATGGATTTGGACTGTTTTAAAAACAATCTATACTCAGATCCAACTCAACCAGATGCTATACCCTATCGCACGACCTACTATAATAAGGCATGGGGTATTTGTCTGCAAGATGAGGTTTTACGAAATCTGCCCAGTGGAAATTATCATGTGAAAATAGATTCTGAATTTTCTAGGGGGTCGATGACATATGGTGAATATATAATAAAAGGCGAATTGGAAGATGAAATACTACTTTCAACTTATATCTGTCACCCATCAATGGCTAATAATGAGCTATCTGGTCCGGTGGTGTCTTTGTTTCTTGCTAAATTAATTGAAAAATTTGTATCTCGTAAATATACATACAGGATCGTATTTGCGCCGGAAACAATTGGTGCTATTAATTATATACATGACAACTTTTTAGAATTAAAACGCAATGTTAAATATGCATTTAATTTAACATGTGTTGGGGATGATTCAGAGTTTTCATATATGCCATCAAAATATGGGAATACTCAATGCGATAGGGTCGTGCTGGCTATACTTGATGAGTATCATGCGGAAAAATACAAAATCCATTCATATTTAGAGCGTGGTAGTGATGAAAGACAGTATTGTTCTCCTGGTCTTGATCTTCCTATGTGTAGTGTGATGCGTTCGAAATACCATTGTTATCCTCAGTATCATACTTCTAAAGATAATATGCAGTTTATAACTCCAAATGGATTGCTTGGCTCATTGAATCTTTATGCAAAAATTTTATCCTTCTTAGAGTTAAATAATTTTCCGATTGCTACTAATTATTGTGAGCCTCAACTCGGCAAGCGAGGCTTGTATGGTGATCTAGGTGGTACTATTCCAGTAAATTCAGTTAAAAATACACTTAATTTCCTTGCGTATGCAGATGGAACTAATGATTTGATTGATTTATCGAAGTACTGTAAAATGAATATAGGTGAGTGTATTTCAATTATGGAATTAATGCACTCGTTCGAGTTGATCAATTTGAGCAGTAAACCACAGAATGCAGAATGATTAAATTAATGATAATTAAGAGGAGAATACTATATATACTACCAATTGTTTTTACTTTTTTTTCATCATTAAAAAATATTAGAAAAATTAATACACTAGTTGCAGATGTTGTATTTTTAGGAGGGGATGATGATCGGCCCTTAATTTTTGAGGGTAAATGGTATTCACCTCTGCTTGATACTGTTCGGACTGATTTTGAGAATAGAGGCTACAAATGTGCCTCATTGGCTCATCCAATGTCGTTATTGCTTGGTAATTCAACTTACGGAAATGTTCAAAGCTTTGATTTTTTGTTGGTATATTATTCATTGTGCAATATAAAACATATTTTCAACTATAAAAATTTCAAAAAAGCAGTATTAACTGCATATTATATCAAATTGATCACTTTGTACAAGCCAAAACTTATTATCTCAATCGGAACTCCGTCTGAACTTGCCGAAGTTTGTGTGAGTTGCCATACAGAAATCGCTGAACTTTTGCATGCAATGGGATATGATCGAATTGAGTGGGGCTGGGCAAATAGAAGTAAAAATGAATTACCAAATTATATTCTTTCTCTCGACAAGACCTCGACTAAAACTTTTTCCACCTTGAATAACTATGGTGTAGAAATCATAGAAATCCCTCACCCATTTCTTAGTAAATATATAGATAGCTTTAATGGAAATTTTGAATGTGACTTAAGCTTTAGATTGACTAAAAAAGTTAATATATTAATTTGCCTTCAATGGGGGTATGGCGGGGAATATGATTGGTTTAAGGGCATTTTGCCAAATGCAGTTTATCCTAATGTTTTAGAGGAAATAATTGCAGAAACTAAAGATACTATTGACTGGAAATTCCGTTTTCATCCAATGCAAATGGTAAAGAGTAAATATAAATCGCAACGTGATATGTTAGGTGAGCTTTGTAAAAAATATAAAAATGTTGAGTATGTTCAATCTTCTGCTAAACCGCTGCCAAAGCTTCTTACGGAAGTAAATGCGTGTATTACAATGTCAAGCATGTCAGTTTATGAGGCCGCTTGCTTCGGTATTCAATCATTAACGCTATGTCCTACATTATTGCCCGGTGGGCATTATGAAACGCTATTCGAAGATCTAGTTCAATGCGGTTATGTGACTAAAGGCAAGATAGAAAAAGATTTTATAATTAATTGGATCAAAGAATGTAAAAATATTGTTCCATTCGGCATAAATGCAGAAAATAATGCTTCTTATCAAAAATTCATAAATAGATTTAAATTGGATTAATAATACTAAATTAATGCTAATTACAAAAAAAATATTAATTTTAATCAGAGCCAAGTTGTTTGGAGATACTATTATATATAGTCTAGCTAATGTGCTTGCTGGATTAATGCCTTTTTTGTTAATTCCATTACTTACTAACAAGCTAACCGCTGATGAGTATGGTAAAGCAGCAATGTTTAGTACTTTGCTTTCATTCTTTAGTGTGTTTGTTGGTTTAAATTTGCACGGATCGGTGTTACTTAAATTTACGAATGAAAAATTTAAAAAAAGAAGTGAGTATGTCACGTCTATTTTTACATTATTGGCTATATCAACATTGATTTTATTTTTGTTTGTAGTTGCTAATAAAGACTATATAACAGCATTAACAACTTTGGATTTTCGCTGGATCCTAGTAGGTTTATTGGGCGCATTCTTTGGTAGTATATTTCAGGTTTATTTAAGCATATGCCAAGCTAACAATAATTCATGGCAATTTGGATGCATGCGAGTATTGCAATCAATACTTGATGGGCTATGTACAGTAATATTAGTTTATGTATTGTCTTACTCTTGGGAGGGGCGTATATATGGGATTGTATTCGGCCTTATAGCTGCTTCGATAGTATCAGTTTATTTTATTTGGCGTAATGGTTTATTATCCAATGAACCAAAAATAGTGCATCAAGTTGATGCACTAAGGTTTGGTCTGCCTCTTATCCCTCATTCGGTTGGAGGGCTGTTGCTTAATTATGTCGATAGATTACTTGTGACAAATATGTTGGATGTTCGAGAAACGGGAATTTATCTAGTTGCAGTTCAGTTTGGAATGCTCCTCGGAATATTTTTAGATTCATTCAATAAAGCTTACTATCCATGGCTAATGAAGAAGCTTATCGATGTGTCAGAAAAGGAAAAACGTAGCTTGGTAATATACAGTTATACGTATTTTTTTCTAGTAATTACTTGTGCTGTGATACTGGCAATAATCGGAAATTTATTAATTCCTTTGATTGTTGGTGAAGAATACTATTCTGCAGTTTCTTTGGTAATATATACATTAATTGGCAATGCATTCACTGGCATGTATTATATGGTTGCAAATTTTATCTTTTTTTCGAAAAGAACGGAGTTGCTTTCATTGTTAACAATTTCGATCGGAATATCTTCTACAATTATCAGTATAACACTCATAAATATATATGGCGTTATTGGTGCGGCATTAGGATTCGCAATAGGTCAATGTCTTCTATTTATCGGGGCTTGGTATTGTTCATATATAGCGATAAAAATGCCTTGGACATTAAATTTCCATCAAAGAATCAAATAAATATGATGAAATTCTTTAAATGGCCGCGAATTGTGTCAATAGTAAATTTGTATAATTTACTTTTCTAGCGATACTGTGCCGATTGCTTTGTTTGTATCTAATGAATGCAAATTGAATATTTTGTTATTGATCTTTAATTTCAATCTGTTTTATAACAAATGTATTTTGCATGAAATTTTAAAATGAGTAAAACGATAATAGTTGAGTATGGTACTGGAAACCCTCTTTCAGTACTAAATATGCTAAATAAAATTGGAGTAAATGCTTCAATTTCTAACGATCCAGCGGAGATAATAAGCGCTAGTAAGTTGATATTGCCTGGCGTTGGGGCGTTTGACCCTGGAATGAAGAAATTAACAGAATCTGGCCTATTGCCTATCATTAGTGAAATTGTTCTTATAAAAAAGCGGCCCATATTGGGAATCTGTCTCGGTATGCAATTGATGTGCAAAAGGAGTGATGAAGGGGATTTGCCTGGCCTAGGTTGGATAGATGCAGAAGTTATTAAATTTAATTCTGATGATAATAGAAATTTCAGAGTCCCACATATGGGGTGGAATTTGATAGAAAATAAGAAAAATAGCAACTTGTTCAACTTAAGTGATAGAGGAAATAAGTACTATTTTGTGCATTCGTATTATGTTCGCTGTAATGATAGTACTGATATTTTGACGGAGACAAATTACGGGGGCATGTTTGTATCATCATTTCAAAAAGATAATATATTTGGTGTGCAATTTCACCCGGAAAAAAGCCATAAATTCGGATTACAACTATTGAAAAATTTTGTAGAGAAGTGTAATTAATGCGTAAAACTAGAGTAATCCCAATTCTACTCATAGATAAGGGCGGGGTTTACAAGACGAGATTATTTAAAGATCCCAAATATATTGGTGATCCAATAAATACTCTTCGACTATTCAATGATATGGAAGTTGACGAGGTTATGCTCATTGACATAAGTGCTACACGAGAGAGGCGTGAGCCGAATTATGCGATGATAGAAGAATTAGTTTCACGCGCGTTTATGCCGATTGCGTATGGAGGGGGTATAAAAACTGTTGAACAAGCTAGAAAAATATTGAATTGCGGAGTGGAGAAAGTAATCATTAATAGTGCAGCTCAAAAGTCTACTGAGCTATTAACAGATTGTTCAAAAATATTTGGTAGTCAAAGTGTTGTAGTTTGCGTTGATTATAAAAAAAATCTTTTTTCGATAAGAAAGCAATATGATCACGTTACAAAAAAGTTGCTAAGCATTTCACCAGAGAAAGCAGCACAATTTGCAGTGAAAGCAGGAGCTGGGGAAGTCATGTTTAACTGTGTTGATAAGGATGGTGAAATGAACGGTCTTGATTTGGAATTTTTAAAAGAAGTTTGTAATTGTTTAACGATTCCAATTGTTATTTGTGGTGGTGCCGGTAACTTGGAGCATCTTAGATTGGCGAAGGATGCTGGCGTATCCGCTATAGCAGGAGGAAGCATGTTCGTATACAGAGGGGCGCAGCGAGGTATATTGATAAACTACCCCTCAGAAAAACTATTGGATGAATACTTGAACTGAAATAAAGGCGAAAAAATGAATTATCATATTTGTAATAAATGCGTGATGGACATAAGTGTTGCCAACATTACTTTTGGTGATGATGGCGTTTGTAATTTTTGTACTGAAGCATATAAACAGTTGCCAAAATACTATTTCAGTGATAGCGAGGTTAATGCCAACCTTAGTAAGCTTGTTGCAAATATCAAAGCTAGAAAAAAAGGTGTTTATGATTCGATTATAGGTTTGAGTGGTGGTGTGGATAGTTCTTATATTGCATTGATGGCAAAGGATTTGAATTTAAATCCGTTATGCGTGCATTTCGATAATGGTTGGAATTCTGAAACTGCAGTTAAAAATATCAGAAAAATCATTGATGCTACTGGATTTGATTTGTACACGTATGTTATTGATTGGCCAGAATTTCGTGATTTTCAAAGGGCATTTTTTAGAGCTGGGGTTTTAGACATTGAAATGTTAACTGACCATGCGATATTTGCAGCTCTATTCAAGATTCGACGCCAGTTTAGGATAAGGACTATATTAAGTGGAACTAATTATAGAACAGAACATGGCATGCCTGTTGGGTGGTACTGGAATAAAATGGATGCACGAAATATAAAAGCTATCCATAAAATTTATGGAGAGATAAATATTAATACTTTTCCAACGATGAGTACTCTTACGTGGTTGCTAATGAGGAAAACTGGTCTAGGTGGGGTATATGAAGAGCCGTTAAATTTAATTAATTACAAAAAAAATACTGCAATGATAGAGCTTAAAAATCGACTCGATTGGGAATACTACGGCGGTAAACATTATGAGTCAACATTTACGAAATTTTATCAAGCTTATTTTCTGCCCCAAAAATTCGGAATTGATAAGAGAAAAGTACATTTATCCTCTTTGATTAGAAATGGTGAAATTACGCGTTCTGAAGCCATTAGTGAACTTTCTCAACCTTTATATAATACCAGTGAGTTAAAAGATGACTTGCATTTTGTGCTTAAAAAATTAGGGTTTTCTAATTCAGAATTTAACAATATTATGATTGGTAAATCAGTTCCGCATGACTTCTATCCGACGGATAGAATATATATTGAACCGCTTATTAACTTAGCCAAGAAGTTTACGACTGGACTAAGCTGATTCTATCTATTTCAATCGCTTTGATAAAGAAAATATGAATATAATTACAAGGAATGGGGTAGGCTTTGCGGTTATTATTTTCTTTGGAATTATTTCTCAATTAACTAAATATTGGATTGTAAATTATGCATTTATAGTAATATGTTTTTGCTTATGTTTCGGACATATTAAAATTAATACTGGGGTATTGTATTATTCGTTCGCATTATCATTAACCATGATTTTAATGTATTTATATGTGGGAAATCAGACTCTACTTAAGTATTCAATATCATTGTTTATCTTACCTTTTTTGATTGGTCTGTTGAATGAGCTTTTATTTGAAAATAAATATTTAAATACAATTATTGATTGTATTTTCTACTTTTTGTGTATATTTAATTTACTATGTTTCATTTTCCCCTTGTTTAATGATTACGCTAGAATGCTCTTTTCTTATGCAGATGGGTCTAGTTTTCGTATATCTGGCTTAATTCAAGCTTATGAATTTGTTCCGTATGTTCTGTTGACGTATGTTACGTATAAATTTATAGCCAATAATTTTGTTATATCTAAACTATTACTTTTTAATTCATTAATTGCTATATTTGTAAGCTTAATAAGTGGGCGCTTTGCAATTGTTCTAATAATGATTTTTTTGTTTTATATATTTAAATCATTAAAGAATAAATTCATGGTCATAATTTTGATGTTCATGGGGGCTTCTACCGTCTATATGGTTAAGCCTGACATATATCGTAATTTGTACTTGGCATTTTCTATAGGCATTGAACTTTTGAAAAATTTTAATTTTGAATATATTCATATAGAAGAAAGTAAGTATGTAGGGGAAATCGAAGTCGAAGGGCAATATAATTTATCACCAGTTACATGGTTGAACGAATTAATACTACCACTATCATCTATTAGTGATCATATTTTCCCATCAAAAGAGTTTACTCAAATCGATCCTGGGCCGTCCTACTTAATTTTAAATTTAGGTATATTGTATTTTGGAATTCTTTATTATATGTATTTTTTTATAATTAAAAAAATGACTAGTAAATCTATCCCTTTAATTATAATTATTCTACTTCTATTTGTGGATTTAAAATATAAAGCATTGTATTCATTAATGCCACTGGTCTGGATTGTCACTTTGCACATTAATTATATAAAAACATCAAAATTTCATAAATAATATGAAGCTGCTCTATTTCACACTCGAAGATATTCGTACTAGCTTATTTAATAATCAAGTTCTTGAGATGTTGCTTGCAAGAAAGGCAAAAAACTCTCTAGAACAAATTACGCTATTTATTATAAATAAGCCAAGTAGTCTAAAAGGACTAAGCGTGATTAAAGAGAAAGTTGGAAATAGAATAAAAATAATTTATGTTCCATTATCGCCGCCAATGCGTTATTACACAAGCTCAATCTGGATTAATAAAATCTACATTTTTCTGTTGAAAAAAATGAGCCAATATTCTATAAATGTTTTAGATTATGATGTGATCCACTGTCGACATTATTTGCCTGCACTTGTAATGAAGGAGTTGGGTGCTAATAATATTCATTTCGATGTTCGTAGCTTGAGTTTATTTGAATATGTAGCGGCAGGAAAAATTGAAAAAAATTCAGATATCTATAAATATTGGTTAAATCAGGAAAAAGAATTGATTAAATTTTGCGCCGGAGTTAGTGTTGTTTCGAAATCCATGCTTGATTATTTCGGAAAATATCGCAATGACATTAATTACTGTCCTATTGTAGTAAATTTTGAAAATTTCATATTCTCTACGAAATCTAGAAATGAGCGCCGTAGTAATTGGGGGTGGGAGAATCGATGTGTTTATGTATACTCAGGTAGTTTTGGATTGTATGGATTGAATAAAGATGCACTCGCAAAATTAATTAAACATATATTTCTCAGTGATAAGAACTCAAGTTTTTTGTTCCTGTTGTCAAATAATCAATTTGAATTCGATGAATTTATTCGCGCAAATGCACTCACTTCAATTGATTATTTATATTATTCTGTGTCACCTGAAAATATTGCGTCATATCTATCTGCTGCTGATGTTGGTATACATGCATTACCCCTTCAACTTGATTCAATTACTCGGTTGGGAACTAAAATTGTGGAGTATTGGGCTATGGGAATTCCCACATATATAACTTCTACTATTGGTGAAGCAGCGCAACTTTCAAACTTGTTTGGCTTAGGAGAAGTAATAGATTTGGAGAATGCCATAATTGCTAATTATGTTTTTAATCCTGCTTGCTACGATCGGGAACTTATATCGTCAAAGACGAAATCTGTTTTTTCAATTGAATCAGTATTGAAAGAATATGATAAATCTTATAATTTAATACGTCTTAAAAACGGCGCATCGGAAATTAAATCGATCACTTGTTAATCGATTTAATACAATTATGCAGCATATTAATATTTACTATTAATGGAATACAAGATGTTGACTAAATGCTGGAGTTCTAATGAGTAAAAAAATTTGTTACGTAAGAGGTGAATTTCAATCATTTAACCATCCGGCGCATAAAAGAAGATTTCCAAAATTTGCGAAAAGACTAAAAATTGATTACTCTGACTATCTGAATGGTAGACAGATCGGGGATGTTAATGTTCTTTCGCCCGCTGCTGATTTAACATTTTGGAATAAAGTGGCTAAAAAATCAAATTACTCAATCATTTTCGATGCTAATGATCCTTATTTGCTGTCGGGTAACAATAGTTTTCGTGATAGATTGCGTGGAGTATTTAAGTATTTATCCGGCAGTCATAAATTTCTAGAGTTTGATTATCTAGAATCATATATGAAATTATGCAAGTCTTCGAATGTGGTAATTACAGGGCATATAAATCAATCGGAATTGCTTAGGAGGAACGGGGTAAATGTCTTAAGAATACCGGATTATGGGATTGATGGTGAACTAAATATTAAAGCAAATTTTAACTTGTCAAGTGATGGTAAAATAAATGTATTTTGGGAAGGGCTTGGATCAAGTTTTAAACCATTTAAAATTATTAATGATATATTTGCAGACTTTGAACACAAGGAACGTTTCATTTTTCATTTTGTAACTGATTTGATTTTCTGGAAGTATGGTGATAAGTTTGGTAAAACTTGGATCCAAAATATTGCAAAAGCAGAGGCACCACACATGTATGATCAATTTAGATTTTATCAGTGGTCGGAACATATGATGAACACGATTGCTGTTGCCTGCGATTTGTGTATGATACCACTACCAATGGACTACTCGCTCAATTATTGGAAGCCTGAAAATAAGCTTGTTCACATGTGGCGTATGGGTATTCCTACAATAGTAACGCCAATACCAAGTTATATTGATATTATTAATAAATCTGCGCAAAAAAATTGCTATGCGAGTGAGATTGGTCAGTGGAGAGAAATAATTCATGATTTAATATCAAGCAGTGTAATGAGAAAACAATTGGCAGAAACTGGATATGAATACGCTAAGTTACACTATAGCGACGAAATTATAGATGAATTATGGAAAAACGTTTTTAAAGATATATGAAAACTCACATTGTTGGCGGTAATGGCCTAGTTGGACGAGGGATTACTCGAGTTTTATCAACTTCTCACGAAGTTGCGACTTTTGGAAGATCTGATTATGATCCTGACCAAATGGTATTTGCTGATAAAAATTTTTATAATGCAGAAGTTATTATTCATGCAGCAGGGGTGACGGATGAATTAATCGAGCAAAACTTTGAATTTGCTTTGAAGATGTGCACAAAATTCATTACCAACCTTGTTAATAATATTAAAAAAACAAAAGTTAATTTCTTTGTATATATATCTACAATACATGTTTATGGCCGTTTGAATTCTATCTTAGATTGCTCAACACCAGCATCTCCTTTGAGCATTTATGGTATTTTGCATCTTCTTACAGAGAAGTTGCTTACACAAGCACTTACGGGCTCTACTACTAAGCTGCTAATATTGCGTGTGCCAACTGTTTATGGAGTTTTAGATCCAACTGCTGCGATAACGCGCCCCAAAATTATTCAAAACTCATTCCCAATTGAATTATTAACGGATGGTGTCATTAAGCTAAATTCTTCAGGGGAGCAGTATCGCACGTTTGTTTCGAGCGATAAAATTGGATTAATTATTCAATATTGGTTATCTGAAAAATTGGATAATTTTTGTATTGTAACACCAGTCAAAGGCCGCAATTTGAAAGTGAAGGATTTTGCATCTCTTTGTATAGATGCGTTTGAAGAAGGGCGTTGTGATCTTAATAGACTGATGATTAATAAATATGATTCGCATGAGGATGAAATTGAGACAGAAATTCAGCCATTTTTTGACTCTGATGAGACATATTCAGTTGAGGAATATTTAACAGATTTTTTTCGTTCAATGAGATTATGAGTCTATGGTAAAAAATCAAATCTAGTTTCAAAATATATAATTGCTAGTGCTAAATATTTTTGTTTGTCTTCACTAAAGGAACTATTACCAGATGAGTATAATAAGTAATTCTCTTCTTTTGAAGCATGAATTTGGAAATATAAAAACTCACTATTATAGCGATAAATTATTCATATACACTGATTGCCGAAATATTTACATACAAGAAAATGGCGTAGCTTGCAAGAAGGTGAATTTAGTCGGTCGGTGGTGGCATTACATGGCTATTAACAGATTTATTGCTCGCTTATTTAGGTCTGATCAATATAATATCATGCCCGTTCTAAATATGCGGCTAATTTATGTGATAAGAGATGGTGTTGTTTATCAACTCAGCATTGATTCTGTATCCAATGTTAAAAGCATCGGCAAACTACCATTTAGGGGAATAATGCATAATTCTCATTGCATACTGCCAAATGGTCATATTATTTTTGGATATTATGGTAATGTTACTAACCATGGGAATTTATTTTTATTCATAATCGATCCTTTTAGTCAAACTATGTTTCAATCTGAAGTTTTGAAGGATATAAAGGGGAAGCATATTCATTCGATAAGATGGGATTCTATATCAAAGACGATATGGATATGTACTGGTGATATGGATTCTGAGTGTTATATAATAATTTTGAATGAAAGCTTAGAAATTCTAGAAATTTTAGGGGATGGTAGTCAATCCTATAGAACGTGTGATTTCATCTTCCAGAAGGATTCAGTTATCTGGGCGATGGACTCTCCTTTAGAGCAGTCATATATAGTTAAATATAATCGCAAGACTGGCGGGTTAACTTATTTAATGAAAATTAATGGTCCAGGCTGGCATACTGTTAAAGTTGGGGATTATTATTATTTATCAATTATTTTTGAGCCTGGGTTTGGTGTTAAAGTGTTGGGGCCGCAGATATTAATTTCATCTGACGCTGAAAAGTGGGAGCTTTATAAAGGATACACAAAAGATTGGTTGCCATCAATCTTTAAGTTCGGAGTGTGTGAGATTGGGACTAGTGACGGCGTCCATTTTTATATTAACCATCAAGCGAATTTAGGGAAGGATGGTGTGTCTGAAATTTATGGATTAAATGTGATGGATTATTGATATGAAACTCTTTAGTTTAAGCGTCGAAGAATTAGTGCTCGCTTCAATGCAATTAAAAGGCGATTCGTATGATCTTGAGTTTTTAGATGCATTAATACGTTTCATGGAATTTAATGGTAGAAATATTAATAATAGATTATATGATCTCTATGGGGGTGATGCTGATTTTGTGGCGCACTGTTTAAATAGATATATACAGAAGAAAGTTGGAGTTAATAATTTTGATATTCGGCTTTACAATGCGACTATTAAATTATCTAAATCGGGATTTCTAAAATACTCAGGAAATCTGCAGTTTAAAATCGGTCGAGAAATTTTATTGAGGCAACATTTTGATAGTAAATATGGGGTTTCTAAGTGAGAGTTCTTATATTCGCGGGATCAAATTATAGTCAGTATAGTCAAGGCTTAATCGAGTGCTCGATTTTGGCGGGGCACGAGGTTGTTGGTGTAGTTATTAAACGAGCCTTTACATGGCGTCGTATAAAAGAAGTATTTGCTGGTGGGGGCATTGGTATTAAAGCTACATTTAGAAAGCTGGCTTCCATAATTGGTTTGGCAGCAGTTCGTAGAAGTGGCTGGTCTTGCATGCTTGATAAATACAATTTTAAGCCTTCCAAAATTTCAAACTTATGCAATAAAAGAAGAATAGATTTTTTATTGGTTGACGACATTAATAGCGAAGAGTGTTTTATCTTTATAGACCAGCTTAATGCTGATGTTGCGTTGTTTGGTGGTGGTGGAATAGTTCGTGGCGAATTATTAGGTCGATTGCCCATAATTAATTGTCATATGGGGCTTCTTCCGGAGTACAGGGGGAGTTATCCTTGGGTCTGGGCGGTGCTGAATAATGATTTAGATAAAATTGGTGTTACTGCGCACATGATGGGTGTTGAAATTGATCGTGGCTATATATTAAAAGTTCAGTTAATCAAGGTAGATGATTTTGATGATATTGAAGATGTCGAGTTACATCTCGAGTATATAATGGTCGAAGTAATGCTTGAGGCGTTATCTGAATATGAGAAGCGTGGTGGCGAAAGTGTTATTTTTTTTGATGGTGTTCAATTTGAGGGAATGGGGCAGTATTATATGCCTCATTACTCATTATATGATCTTGCAAAAAATCTTTTTAAAAGCAGAAAGAGGGTTGATACTTTATGAAAGCAGTTATACTTGCCGGTGGGCTCGGTACTCGAATTTCGGAGGAGACTCATTTAAAACCGAAGCCGATGGTTGAAATTGGTGGTATGCCTATACTTTGGCATATTATGAAAATATACTCTCATTATGGAATTAATGAGTTTATAATTTGCTGTGGATATAAGGGGTATTTAATAAAAGAATATTTTGCTAATTATACACTGCACATGTCCGATGTTACTGTAAATACTGCTAGTGGTCATATTAAAGTTCATAAGCCATGTGAAGATAGCTGGGATATTACCCTGGTTGATACTGGAGAGCATACTATGACTGGTGGACGATTGCTCAGAATTAAGGATTACGTCGAAGATGAAAGTGCATTTTGCGTGACTTATGGTGATGGTCTTGCAAATATCGATGTTGGGAAATTAATTGATTTCCATTTTTCTCATGGTAAATTAGCTACGCTTACAGCGGTGCAGCCCCCTGGTAGATTTGGAGCGCTTCAAATTAATCATAGTCGGGTTGAAAAATTTAATGAAAAACCAAAAGGTGATGGTAATTTAATCAATGGGGGCTTTTTTGTGATATCGCCTCAATGTTTGGATTTGATTAATGATGATACTACTATCTGGGAAAGTTCGCCGTTGGAATTGCTTGCTAGCATGGGGCAACTTATGGCATACGAGCATAGTGATTTTTGGCAGCCTATGGACACGTTGCGAGACAAAAATTATTTGGAAGAATTATGGCTTAAAGATGATGCGGCCTGGAGATGTTGGTGATGTTGGTCGATAAATCATTCTGGCGTGGTAAGCGTGTAATAATTACAGGGCACACTGGTTTCAAGGGCGCTTGGTTTTCATTGTGGCTACATGCTCTTGGTGCTGATGTTGTTGGTATTTCGCTCGCACCTAAGACTAAGCCAAATCTTTTTGATTCTGCGGAAATAGGTGCAGTTATTAAAAGTCACTTTTGTAATATTTTAGATGCTCCAAGGCTGCGGGAAGTTCTGGGTGATTTTCAGCCCGATTTTATATTTCATCTGGCAGCTCAGGCTTTGGTGTTGGAGAGCTATAAAAATCCAATCAATACTTTTGAAACAAATGTAATTGGGACTGCGAATATTCTAGAGTGTTCTAGAGTTTTAAAAAGTAAACCAACAGTTGTCTGCATAACAACTGACAAAGTTTATCAAAATAATGAGTGGAATTACCCGTACAGAGAAACTGATGCATTGGGGGGGCGTGATCCATACAGTGCAAGTAAGAGTGCTTCCGAGATGATAATTTCAAGTTATCGAGATTCTTTCCTTGAGGAGTTAGGTATCCGTGTTTGTGTTGCAAGAGCGGGCAACGTTATTGGGGGTGGGGATTGGGCGGAAAATAGGCTCATTCCCGATGCAATTAGAGCCTGGGACGCTGGCATTAGTTTGGAGCTGCGAAAGCCAGATGCAACAAGGCCATGGCAACACGTCTTAGAGCCTTTGGCGGGTTATTTATTACTTGGGCAGATATATAGTGCTGGACTTTGTGAGTCAAATATATTTAACTTTGGTCCAGATCCGCATGAATCAGCGAGTGTACGCAGAGTTATCAAGGTGGCTCGTGATGAATATGGTAAAGGTGTTGTTTTATTTGGCGATGCTAACAATCAACATCATGAAGCAACACAATTAAATTTGGATATTTCAAAGGCAAGAGCAGAGCTAGGGTTTAATCCTAAATGGTGTCTTGAAGAAGCTATTCGTCGAACTATGAATTGGTATTCATTATTTGCTTCTGGTCGCTCGGCTCGTGAACTTTGTTTGTCTGATATTGAAGATTATATGGATAAAAATGAAATTTGATATAATAAAAACTGGTCTAAATGGTTTGATAACCATTACAAGAATGGCAGTAAAGGATGAGAGGGGGAGCTTTTCTAGGCTGTATTCAGATCAATTATTGGATGTGATAGGTTTTAAAAACGGCATATCTCAGATAAATTTATCATGCACTCTAAAAAAAGGCACTGTTCGTGGCTTTCATTATCAGGCAATGCCATATTCGGATGCGAAGATTGTCGCTTGTGTTAGGGGGGCGGTTTGGGATATTGCGGTAGATATAAGGCAAAATTCGCCAACATTTTTAAAATGGCATGCAGAGGAAATTTCATCGGTAAATAATAAAATGATGCTTATTCCAATTGGTTTTGCACATGGTTTTCAAGCGCTAACCGATGATGTTGAACTTGTTTATTTGCACTCGAAAGAGCACTTCCCAAGTATGGAGCGCTCGTTGAGTGTTTTGGATCCGAAATTGTCTATTCCGTGGCCGCTTGACGTTATAAATTTATCTAAGCGTGATGCTGATAGTCCATTTTTAAATGAAGATTTTAAGGGGGAAAAATGATGATATGTCGCCACTGTAAGTCTGATTCGACTCACATATTCCTTGACTTGCATATGTCGCCACCGTCGAATGCATATTTGACAAAGGAGGAGTTAAATTGCCGTGAGTCATACTATCCTTTGAGAGTATATGTTTGCGATAAATGTTGGCTTGTCCAGACTGAAGACTTTGCTGCGGCTGATGAGCTATTTACTAGTTCTTATGCGTATTTTTCGTCAACATCTAGCAGTTTCTTATCGCACGCAAAAGATTACTTTTGCATGGCAGTCAAAAAATTTAATCTGAGTTCGGGTAGTTATGTGGTCGAAATTGCCTCAAATGACGGGTACTTGCTGCGAAACTTTGTTGAGGCAGGTATCCCATGTCTAGGGATTGAGCCAACAAGTAGTACGGCCAAGGTTGCAGAATCAATTGGCGTTCCTGTACTAAAGGAATTTTTCGGATCGGATATCGCTAGTCAGTATTTTTTTGAAAAAAAGGCCAATTTAATAATTGGGAACAATGTATTGGCGCACGTGCCTGATATTAATGATTTTATTAAAGGGTTAAAAATTGCGCTTGATCCTGAAGGGGTTATTACGTTAGAGTTTCCTCACTTAATGCAACTAATTAAGGGTGGGCAGTTTGATACTATATATCATGAGCATTTCTCTTATCTATCTTTACGGACAGTCTCGGAGATTTTTCTTGCGTATGGTTTAAAAATCTTCGACGTAGAAGAAATCGTTGTTCATGGTGGCAGCTTAAGGATTTATGTGTCCCATGTTGAGTCTCCGGTGCAAGTGTCCGCCAATGTCTTCAGGGTTCTAAAGTGTGAAGATGATATTAATTTGTTTGATTTAAAAACTTACTTTAATTTTTCCATCCAAGTGGAAGCCATAAAGTTGAATTTTCTGTCATTTCTTTTGGAGAAGAAAAAGAGTGGGCAAAGTGTAATGGCTTACGGCGCGGCTGCAAAAGGTAATACATTGCTGAATTATGTGGGCGTTACTAGCGATTTAATATCGTGCGTATTTGACGCTTCGGAATCAAAGCAAGGTAAATTTATGCCCGGGAGTCGTATACCGATACTTTCTCCTGAGCGTTTAAGAGAGTTGCATCCTGAATACATTATAGTATTGCCATGGAATATTGCGAGTGAAGTTGCGGCTCAGCTTTCATATTTGAGGGATCGTGGAACAAAGTTTTTGATTGCTGTACCAAGTTTGCAGTATATTTGACTATTTCGAATTTAAAACGAATTATCGTTTCAAATTAATTTTATAGAGGCTGTGGTTTTCAATGCTAAATTTTGATGAGTATTCGGGAAAGGCAGTTCTTGTCAGTGGGGGCACCGGTTCATTTGGTAATGCAATCGTTAAAAAGTTTTTGAGTACTGACCTAGCGGAGCTGCGTATTTTTAGTCGTGATGAAAAAAAGCAAGACGATATGCGCAAAATTTATAGAGATCCTAGGCTTCGTTTTTATATTGGTGATGTTCGTGATCGGCAATCTGTTGCAGGCGCCGTTACAGGGGTGGATTACATATTTCATGCTGCGGCGCTCAAGCAAGTTCCATCTTGCGAGTTTTACCCGCTAGAGGCAGTTAAGACGAATGTTTTGGGGACGGAGAATGTACTTGATGCCGCTATCAATTACAAAGTCCGGAGAGTGGTCGTGCTTAGTACAGATAAGGCGGTTTATCCCATTAATGCCATGGGAATTAGCAAAGCGATGATGGAAAAAGTTGCAGTTGCTAAGGCGCGAAACAGCACTAGCACGGTGATTAATGTAACGCGTTATGGAAACGTGATGTGTTCCAGGGGGTCGGTAATTCCACTTTTCACACGGCAAATTCGTAATGGCGACCCAATAACTATTACTGACCCTGCCATGACTCGCTTCATGATGACGCTGGATGACGCCGTGGATTTGGTGTTGTATGCGTTTAAGCATGGTAAACAGGGCGAAATTTTTGTGCAAAAAGCACCTGCCGCGACCATTGAGACACTAGCCTACGCATTGACAACCTTGCTAGGTAAGCCAGAGCACGAGGTGCGAGTGATTGGCACGCGTCATGGTGAAAAACTATACGAAGCTTTGCTTAGTCGTGAGGAAATGGTGGCGGCCGAAGATTTGGGGGGGTATTACTGCGTACCTCCAGACTTGCGCGATCTCAACTACGAAAAGTTTGTTGACGAAGGTGAAGTCAAAATATCTGAAGCGATCGACTATAACTCTCACAATACAGTCCGGTTAGATCTGGCAGGCATGCAAGCATTGTTGATGAAATTGCGGTTCATGCAGGCGACTATGCGAGGCGAAGTCGTTGAGGCGGAGGAGTGACCGGTATGAGTTATTCGTGTCGTAGCATTGTAGTCACAGGCGCCAATGGCTTTATAGGAAAAAATTTGGTTGTGCGTTTGAAAGAGATCCCAAACGTCAATATCTCTACTTTTTTGCGAGGTGACCACGCGAACCAATTGCCCCAACTCGTCGCTCAGGCAGATGCGGTATTTCACTTGGCGGGTGAGAATCGTCCCTCCGATGAGGATGCATATGAGCATGTGAATGCAGGATTGACCATTGCCCTCTGTAATGCTATCGACCAAAAGTTTCAATCTACGGGTCTTCATACGCCTATTGTGCTGGCATCATCTACCCAGGTCGAACTTAATACCCCATATGGACGAAGCAAGCTGATGGCAGAAGCAGCAGCCCAGGACTTGGCTAAAAATACAGGCAATCCATGCGTAATTTTTCGGCTCCCAGGAGTGTTCGGTAAGTGGTGCAAGCCTAACTACAACTCGGTAGTCGCTACCTTTTGTCACAACATAGCACGCAATTTACCTATCCATATCAGTGACCCAACGACCAGCCTGCGGCTCGTATATGTAGACGACGTGGTGTCTGCATTGTTGGGGGCAATGGAGTCCCCAGTGTCGGGGTGTATTCAGTCTCAGGTTGAGCCTGAGTACATAACCACGCTAGGTGAGTTGAACAATCAAATTTGTGCCTTTACTGATTGCAGCACCACTTTGATAACAGAGCGAGTTGGTACTGGTTTTCTGCGTGCGCTTTATGCAACTTATGTGAGTAACTTGCCTAACGAGAAGTTTTCGTACCGGCTGACTCAACATCTAGATCAACGAGGTGTATTTGTAGAGATGCTCAAAACACCTGACAGTGGTCAGTTTAGCTATTTCACTGCGCACCCCGGAATTACGCGTGGCGGGCATTATCACCATACAAAAACCGAGAAGTTTCTTGTCATCAAAGGTAAGGCACTCTTTCGGTTCCGTCATTTGCTGACAAGCGAATTGGTCGAGTTACGAACCAGTGGTGATGTCCCCGAAGTTGTAGATACCATACCAGGGTGGGTTCACGACATTACAAATGTTGGGTCTGACGAGATGGTTGTGATGCTTTGGGCTAACGAGAATTTTGATCTAGAAAGCCCTGACACAGTGGTCGGCAAGGTTTAAAATGAAAAAACTTAAAGTGATGTCGGTCGTCGGGACCAGGCCAGAGATAATTCGTTTGTCACGCGTGCTTGCTGCGCTGGATAAACATTGTGAGCATGTACTGGTGCACACAGGACAAAGTTATGACTACGAACTAAACCAAGTTTTTTTTGATGACTTAGGAGTTCGTCAACCAGATTTCTTTTTGAACAGTGCCAATGGCAGCACAAGTGCGGCAAATACTATTGGCAACCTCATTACTGCTGTGGATGGAGTATTGTTAAAGGTGGAGCCGCAAGCTTTGCTGATTCTTGGTGATACCAACAGTTGCTTGTCGGCGATTCCGGCCAAGAGGCGCAAAGTGCCTATATTTCATATGGAGGCCGGCAATCGCTGTTTTGATCAGCGCGTGCCAGAAGAAACAAACCGCTGCATTGTTGACCATACGGCAGACATCAACCTCACTTACAGCACCATTGCGCGTGACTATCTGCTGCGCGAGGGCCTGCCCCCTGCGCAGGTTATCAAGACGGGGAGTCCAATGTACGAGGTGTTGCAACACTATTTGGAGCAGATAAATGCATCGGATATTCTGGTCCGATTAGGGTTGCTAGCTGAGCAATATTTTGTTGTAAGCGCCCACCGTGAAGAAAACATCGAATCCGATAAGGCGTTCACCAACTTGGTGGCCGTGCTCAATGCGGTGGCAGAAGATCATGGCCTACCAGTGGTTGTATCTACCCACCCGCGTACTCAAAAACGTATCGATGTCACAGGTGCAAAATTTCACCCACAGGTCCGACTCATGAAGCCTCTGGGATTTCATGACTATGTGAATTTGCAATTAAATGCAAGAGCCGTCTTGTCCGACAGTGGAACTATCAACGAAGAGTCATCTATTCTTAACTTTCCCGCGCTTAACCTGCGCGAGGCGCATGAGCGTCCGGAAGGCATGGAGGAGGCCGCTGTGATGATGGTGGGCTTGGAGGTAGATCGGGTACGTCAAGGCTTGGCAATTCTTGCTACGCAGCCTCGGGGCGCAGAACGTAATTTCCGCCTGGTGGCAGACTACAGCATGCCCAATGTGAGCGACAAGGTGGTACGCATCATCCATAGTTACACCGACTACGTGAACCGCGTGGTGTGGAAAAAATACTGAGGTTCAGTTGCGGATTCTTGTGATTAGCCAGTACTTCTGGCCAGAAAACTTCCGCGTAAATGACTTGGTTAAAGAGTGGGTGCAGCGAGGCCATGAGGTGACGGTTCTAACCGGTGTTCCTAATTATCCTGCGGGTAAAGTATTTGAGGCTTACCAGAAACAACCAAGCAATTTCGCCATTTTTCAAGGTGCAGAAGTAGTTCGGGTTCCTATGTTACCTCGCGGTAACGGGGGGGCGCAATTGATATTGAATTACCTAACTTTTGTAATTGGAGCCTACACTTTCGGGTCTTGGCGACTAAGAGGTACATCAGTCGATGTGATATTCGTATTCGAACCTTCCCCCGTAACAGTAGGTCTACCAGCCGTCTGGCTGGGCAAGATCAAGAAGGCTCCGGTGGTGTTCTGGGTGCTGGACTTGTGGCCAGAAACACTTGCGGCCATTGGTGCGGTGCGTTCACCTCTACTTTTGGGTTGGGTTGGACACGTTGTACGCTATATCTACAACCGTTGCACTTTGGTTTTGGGCCAGTCGCGCAGCTTTTTGGCTAGCATTGGTTATTACTGTAATGACAAAACTAAGATCCGCTACTTTCCCAGCTGGGCAGAGGACGTATTTACGTCTGCGTATGTTGAGCCAGCGCCCGAGGTCCCTCAATGGGATGATGGCTTCACAGTGGTGTTCGCGGGGAACATTGGTGAAGCTCAAGACATGCCTGCTGTACTGGATGCTGCAGAACGTTTGAAAGAAAATACCCTTATTCGATGGATCATCGTAGGTGATGGGCGCAAGTTTGCGTGGTTACAGTCTGAGGTGGTTAGACGTGGGCTTTATAAACAAATTCTGCTGCCGGGTCGTTTCCCTGTGGAGCGAATGCCTTCATTTTATTCCCATGCGGATGCGTTGCTGGTCTCGTTAAGGCGCGACCCAGTATTCGGGATGACAATTCCCGGCAAGGTTCAGTCGTATTTAATGACAGGGCTCCCCTTGCTTGGCATGTTGGATGGTGAGGGTGCGGCCGTAATCCGTGACGCACAAGCTGGCCTAACATGCGATGCCGGCGATGGTGCAGGATTAGCCAAAGCACTCCGGGCTTTGGCCGCGATGCCTCGAGCAGATCGAAATCAGATGGGGTTGAATGGGCGAAAGTTTGCCCAGCAAGAATTTGGTCGAGCTGAATTGATGGATAGACTCGAGGCACTTTTGGTCGAGGCTGTTACGGAAGTCAAAACAAAGTTTAGAAAGACAAAGTGATGATTTTGGTTACGGGGGCTACTGGTTTTGTAGGCTGGGCGGTCGTGAAGCGTTTGGCTGCAGATCGCACAGGCAAAGGTGTGATGGCAGTGGTTCGTCGCAAATTAGAGTCATGGCCCGAAGGCGTACACCAAGTTCAGGTAGGTGATCTGTTGCCCACTACAGACTGGAGCGCAGTACTGCAAAGCGTTGACGCGGTGGTGCATTGCGCAGCCCGTGTGCATGTTATGCAAGACGGGGCGGCCAACCCCTTACAGGCCTACCGTGAGGTGAATGTGAAAGGAACCCTAAACTTGGCACGCCAGGCAGCCCAGGCAGGCGTACGTCGGTTTGTTTTCGTTAGTTCCATAAAGGTGAACGGAGAGGTCACGAAGCCCGGTCAACCTTTCTTTGCAGATGACATACCACTGCCACTAGATCCCTACGGGGTGTCCAAGCTGGAGGCAGAGCTGGGGTTGCGAGAAATTGAAGATCAAACAGGTATGGAGGTGGTAATTGTGCGCCCACCTCTTGTGTATGGTCCGGGCGTGAAAGCCAACTTCGCTGTAATGTTGCGTTGGGTTGCACGCGGAATCCCGTTGCCTTTTGGTACGATTAAAAATGCCCGCAGCATGGTCGCACTTGACAATCTTGTAGACCTATTGGTGGCTTGCCTGACGCACCCTAGTGCAGCTGGGCAAACCTTTCTGGTGTCAGATGGGGAAGACATTTCTACCTCCGAGTTGTTGCGTCGAGCCTCTCTGGCGATGGGTAGGAATGCGTTACTTCTGCCTATTCCCGCCTTTGTGTTGGTGTGGGGTGCTAGCTTGCTTGGCAAACGAGCTGTCGCGCAGCGACTATGTGGTTCCTTGCAAGTGAACATTGACAAAACTCGTCATCTACTAGGCTGGACTCCGCCCTTGACGCTGACCCGAGGGTTGAGCAAAGCTGTTGAGGGCATGAATCAGTGAAACGCTTGTTTGATTTGATTTTGGTCATGATTGCTGTAGCCGTGCTGCTGCTGCCCTTGATAGTCTTGCCGATGCTGGTGCGGTTGACGTCTCCAGGGCCAGCTCTATATTGGTCTAGCCGAGTGGGCCGACATAACAAGATCTTCAAAATGCCCAAGTTCCGTAGCATGGGGGTGGACACGCCTGCATTGGCCACTCATTTGCTACCTAACCCCGAGGCGTACATTACGCCCATAGGGGCGTTTCTGCGTAAAAGCAGTTTGGATGAGTTGCCGCAACTCTGGAGTATTCTGCGTGGTGACATGAGCTTCGTGGGGCCACGGCCTGCCTTGTACAACCAGTATGACCTAATTGAGCTACGCACCCAGAATGACATTCACACATTGTCTCCTGGGCTCACTGGTTGGGCTCAGGTCAACGGGCGTGACGAGTTGCCCATTCCTGAAAAAGTTGCATTGGACGTGGAGTATCTGCGGTGCAAGGGGGCATGGTTCGATATCAAGATTTTGTGGCTAACCTTTATAAAGGTGTTGCAGCGTGATGGGGTATCGCACTGATGGTAATTCTCCCTTTCCCAAGGGGCGTTGAACTAGAAACGTTACGCAGCTTTAGCAAATTGCTGTGTAGGGGGATCTTCCATGGTCGTCTTGGGCGGTTGTTTTTGTAAGGCGACATCCACTTCGTTTCAGAGTCTTGCACATCTGTCAAGTGACATCAATATCACTGCGACAGTCATTCAGACCCACGGTCTTATTGAATCGTTCAATTCGCGGGGCCTTGGTATGACTGCAAGGGAGTAGTATGTTGCTGTAACAATTTAAATTAAAATTAAAATTAAAATTAAAATTAAAATCCTCAGTTATAGATGACCTCTCAAATTGTCAAGCAGCTTCTTTTGAACGCGCCTAGGCGCATCAAACAATCGCTGGCTGTTGCCTGTGATATTTTTTTCTGTGCTATGGCTTCGGTCGTTGCAATGGGGCTTCGTACCGATGTTTGGGGGGAGTGGAGCCAAGTGCATGGTTGGATGACCTTGGCGGGGGCCATTGTTGCTTTGCCTGTGTTTACAGCGTTGGGTTTGTATCGCGCCATCTTTCGTTATGCCGGCATGCAAATGCTTTACACGCTGATAAAAGCGTTCCTGATATACGCAGCGTTGTTTGTGTTGGTTTTCATGTTAATTGGGGTGGAGGGGGTGCCGCGATCCATGGGCGTGATGCAGCCAGTGGTGTTTGGTTTTGGGGTGTTTGCTTCCCGGTTGTTTGTACGCCGTTGGTTGGGCGGGCTAGGGTCTAAGCATCAACGTTTGGGCGTGCCACGTGCCTTAATTTATGGCGCAGGCTCTGCTGGTCGCCAACTAGCCACGGGGATGACGCATGCCGCCGAGGTGGTGGTAGCTGGCTATGTTGATGATGATGCTTTGCTGCATGGCCGCGAGCTCAATGGGGTGCCAATTTTTAGCCCTCAACATTTAGCAGATACGGTGACCAAGCATGGTGTGACACAAATTTATTTGGCATTGCCATCGGTTGCGCGCCGAAGACGCAATGAAATTATTCAATCCTTAATTCCGCTGAAACTCCAAGTGCGAACGTTGCCAAGCCTGATGGATTTAACCTATGGCAATGTTGAGGCATCTGACTTGAAAGAGTTAGACATTGAAGACCTATTGGGCCGTGAGACAGTTCCACCCAACGTGCACATGCTGAGCCAAAACAATACGGGTAAAGTGGTGTTGGTCACGGGGGCTGGTGGCTCAATTGGGTCTGAGCTATGTAGGCAAATATTGCAAACAGTCCCTTTAAAGCTCTTACTGGTTGAACTCACAGAGTTTGCTCTTTATTCCATTGAGCAAGACTTGCGTAAAGTCATGGCGACCTATGACATGCAAGACGTTGAGCTAATTCCTCTGTTGGCTGATGTGCGTAGCGCCTCGCGTATGGCCGAAATTATGCGCGCATGGCAGCCTCATACCGTGTACCACGCAGCGGCGTACAAGCATGTGCCATTGGTAGAGCACAATCCCGCTGAGGGCGTGCGTAACAACGTGCGCGGAACATGGGTGACGGCGGAGCAAGCCATGGCACATGGCGTGGCAGATTTTGTGCTGATTAGCACCGACAAGTCGGTCCGTCCCACTAATGTGATGGGTGCGAGCAAGCGCTTGGCCGAAATGGTGCTGCAAGCCTTAGCGGAGGAAGCTAAGCAGACAGGGAGCCGCATTCGATTGTCTATGGTGCGGTTTGGTAATGTGTTGGGGTCTTCAGGGTCGGTGGTGCCGCTGTTTAGACGTCAAATCCAGCAAGGCGGTCCTATCACGGTGACAGATGCTCGCATTACTCGCTACTTCATGACTATCCCTGAGGCTGCGCAGCTGGTGATTCAAGCGGGAGCGATGGCGAAGGGGGGCGATGTGTTTGTGTTGGACATGGGCGAGAGTGTGAAGATCATTGATCTTGCTCGCAAGGTAATTGAGCTATCAGGTTTGACGGTGCAAAACGCTGACAACCCTGAAGGTGACATTGCAATAGAGGTCACAGGTTTGCGCCCTGGCGAGAAGTTGTATGAAGAGCTGCTGATTGGGAACAGCCCAATGCCCACGGCCCATGAGCGTATCATGAAAGCGAATGAAGAATTTTTGCCTTGGCAAGAACTGCAAATCAAATTGGCGGCATTAGAAGTTGCATTGGATGCCAACGATGTGCCGTTGATCCGTAACCACCTAAAAGATCTTGTGCCAGGCTATCGGCCTGATGGTGATGTGGTGGATTGGGTGTGGCTGGAAAATCAAATAAAAAATCAAGAGAAACAATGACAATCTTAGTATCAGGCTGTGCCGGCTTTATAGGTTGCAACTTCGTTCATAGTTGGTTGGCGTCGTCAGACGAAAAAGTGGTTAATCTCGATAAGCTCACCTACGCAGGGAACCTTGCCAACTTAAATGCGTTAGAAGGCGACAGGCGACATGTATTTGTGCAAGGCGATATTGGCGACTTCGCTTTGGTGTCTAGGCTTTTGGCCGAGTACAAGCCCCGAGCCGTATTAAATTTTGCAGCTGAAAGTCATGTGGACCGTTCCATCTACGGTCCACATGACTTTATTCAGACCAATATCGTGGGCACGTTCAATTTACTAGAGAGCGTGCGCGCCTATTGGGAAGATCTGCCGGAGGCGGAAAAAGCCACCTTTCGTTTTTTGCATGTCTCTACAGATGAGGTGTATGGCGCCTTAAGCCCGACTGATGTGCCGTTTGCAGAAACCAATGCCTACAAGCCCAACAGCCCCTACTCGGCCAGCAAAGCTGCCAGCGACCATTTGGTTCGCGCATGGCATCATACTTATGGCTTGCCCGTGCTTACCACCAATTGCAGCAACAACTATGGGCCTTATCATTTTCCTGAAAAATTGATTCCCTTGGTAATTCACAACGCCTTGGCGGGTAAGTCTTTGCCTATTTATGGAGACGGCCAACAAGTGCGTGACTGGTTGTATGTTGAAGACCACTGCCGTGCTATTGCCCGTGTGCTGGAAGCTGGCAAAGTGGGGGAGACCTACAACATTGGCGGTTGGAACGAAAAAACCAACCTTGATGTGGTGAACATCTTATGCGCGGTGTTGGATGAGCTTAAGCCCCGTGCAGATGGCAAAGGCTACGCAGAGCAAATTACTTACGTTAAAGACCGCCCGGGTCATGACCGTCGATACGCCATAGATGCCCGCAAGATTGAGCGCGACTTGGGCTGGAAGCCACAAGAAACGTTTGAGACGGGTATTCACAAAACCGTAGAATGGTATCTAGCCAACCAAGATTGGGTTGACGGTGTGACCAGTGGCAGCTATCGCCAGTGGGTGGGTAAGCAGTACGGTGCTTAAGACCAAGCCCATGCTCAAAATTTTGCTGCTTGGCAAAAACGGCCAAGTGGGATGGGAGCTGCAACGCAGTTTGGCTCCCTTAGGTCAGGTGTTGGCGCTTGATCGCCACAGTACCAGCTATTGCGGTGATTTGTCTAAGCCTGAGCAATTGGCCCAAACTGTTTTGGCCTATAAACCAGACTTCATTGTCAATGCTGCTGCGCATACTGCGGTGGACAGGGCTGAATCTGAGTCTGAGCTGGCGCGGGCGTTAAATGCAGAGGCACCTGCAGCTTTAGCAAAAGCGGCCGCCCAAGTGGGGGCGTGGTTGATTCACTATTCAACTGATTATGTGTTTGATGGCTGCGGCAATCATGCAAGGCAAGAGGGCGAGGGAGCCGGACCGCTCAACGTGTATGGCCAAACCAAGTTGGACGGCGAAAAAGCCATTGTTGCTAGTGGGTGCAAGTATTTGATTTTTCGTACCAGCTGGGTATATGCCGCACGCGGTGGAAACTTTGCTAAAACCATGTTGCGCTTGGCGCAAGAGCGTGAGCAACTCATGGTTATCAACGATCAGCATGGAGCCCCCACGGGTGCAGACTTGATTGCAGATGTCACGGCCCATGCCATACGCCGTCTGTTAAACACGCAAAACATGGCGTTCAGTGGCGTGTATCACTTGGTGGCTTCAGGCGAAACCACTTGGTTTGGCTATGCCAGCCATGTGATCGAGCAAGCTAAAAAATTAAAACCCGAGCTTCCTTGGCAGGTGCAGAGCATTGCACCAGTGCCAACCAGTGCTTTTCCGACAGCCGCTATACGTCCGCACAACTCGCGACTATGTAACACCAAGTTGCAAGAGAGTTTTGGTTTGGCACTCCCTCATTGGCAGCAAGGGGTAGACCGCATGTTGACAGAAATACTGTAAAGAAAAAATATGACAAAGCAACGCAAAGGCATCATCCTCGCAGGCGGTTCAGGTACACGCCTTTACCCGGTTACACAGGCTGTGAGCAAGCAACTCATGCCCGTGTATGACAAACCCATGATTTATTACCCACTGACCACGCTGATGCTCAGTGGTATTAAAGATGTGTTGGTCATTTCAACCCCGCAAGACACGCCTAGGTTTACCGATCTATTGGGCGATGGCAGTCAATGGGGCATGGATATTCAATATGCCGTTCAACCTAGCCCAGACGGCTTGGCACAAGCCTTCATCATCGGCAAAGACTTCGTGGGCAATCACCCCAGCGCCTTGGTGTTGGGAGACAACATTTTTTACGGTCATGACTTGGTCAAACAGTTGCATAGTGCTAATGAGCGAACAAGTGGTGCAAGTGTGTTTGCCTATCACGTGCATGACCCCGAGCGCTATGGTGTCGTGGAGTTTGATGATGAATTCAAAGCGCTGAGCATCGAAGAAAAACCCGTCCAGCCAAAAAGCAACTACGCCGTCACAGGTTTGTACTTTTACGACGAACAGGTGTGTGATATTGCAGCCGCTGTCAAACCCTCACACCGGGGCGAACTAGAGATTACTGACGTCAACAAGCGTTATTTAGAGCTGGGGCAGTTGAGTGTTGAAATCATGGGCCGAGGCTACGCGTGGTTGGATACAGGTACACACGACAGTTTGCTAGAAGCTGCCAGCTTCATTGGCACGCTGCAAAAGCGCCAAGGCTTGATGGTGGCCTGCCCCGAAGAAATTGCTTTTAGCCAAAAATGGATTGACGCGGCAGCTTTGCAAAAACTTGCTAAGCCACTTGCCAAGAACGGCTACGGCCAATATCTTCTGGGTTTGTTAAAGTAAGGCAATGCCCTATCAAGTGATACAAACGCCCCTTGCGGGCGTTTTAGTTTTAGAACCCAAGGTCTTTGCTGATGCACGAGGCTTCTTTTTCGAAAGCTTCAACGCGCGTGACTTTGAGCAAGCCACAGGCTTAAAGGAAGCTTTCGTGCAAGACAACCACAGCAAGTCCGCCAAGGGCGTGCTGCGCGGATTGCACTACCAAACCCAACATGCCCAAGGTAAGTTGGTGCGCGTCACACAAGGCGCCGTGTTTGACGTGGCAGTGGATATTCGTCAGGGTTCACCAACGTTTGGTAAATGGTTTGGTTTAGAGCTGTCTGTAGACAATAAAAAACAGTTGTGGATACCTGCAGGTTTAGCACACGGTTTTTTGGTGACGAGCGAGAGTGCAGAGTTTTTGTACAAAACCACCGACTATTACTACCCAGAGTTTGAGCGAAGCTTGCTTTGGAACGACCCTGCTGTTGGGGTTGATTGGCCTCTGCATTTGCTAGGCGCCGCCCCCTTGTTAGCAGCTAAAGATGCGCAGGCGCCTACTTTTGAAGAAAGTCTGTCAAGTGCTGGCTAAAAAGTTTTTTTGTGCTGTACTCTTTTTGAGTGGTGCTGCTGCCCTAGTAATGCCCAGCGGCTATTCACTGGGTTTTTATTTGTTGTGTTTTGCCGGTCTGGTGGTGTGGTTCAAGCACCGTGGAACTCTGTTACCTACCGAAACGCGCTATTTCTTTTGGCCTTTACTGGCTTATGCACTGGGGCAAATTACCTTGGCCTTGCATGAGAGGTGGGCTGTACGTGAGTTTTCCAATTACTTGCCCTTTGTTTTGGTGGTGTTTGGTGTTTGGTGTATCCGTCGTTACAAGCCAAACGCCGAATGGTTCTGGGCTGGGCTGGCAGTAGGGGCAGTAGGTGCGGGTGTGCTGTCCGGCTACCAGGCCATGGTGTTGGGCATGCGTGCGGGTGGGCATACGCACCCGATTCAGTTTGGCAATGTGGCGCTCCTATTGGGTGCGCTGTGCGCGGTGCGTGCGTTGGTCTGGCATCAGGGATGGGTTATGCGAGCGCTGATGTGGGCTGGCTTTGTGGCAGGTTTGGCGGCTTCGGTTTGGAGTCAAACGCGTGGTGGTTGGCTGGCCGTGGTGTTGATATTTGCCTGGATTCTGGTCAACGCCACTAGGGAATTGGTGCCTTACAAACGCGCAGCCTTGGTGCTGAGCATGTTGTTGGTATTGGCCGTTCCGGCGTTGCAGCCTAACGGTGTCGTTCAGTCGCGTATTGCTGAAGCCGTGCGTGAAGTGAATGCCTTTTTCGAGCATGGCAAGCAAGACACCTCTGTGGGGGCGCGGTTGGCTATGTGGTCAGTAGCCATTGACGAAATTGGACACGCACCTGTTTTAGGGCATGGCAACCAAGGTTGGAGTGAAGTTCGAGATGCGGCCGTGGCTGATGGTCGTTTGAGCAGCTTTTCTTCAGGCTTCACGCATTTGCATAATGAGTATTTGAATGTGGCATTCAAGCGAGGCTTGGTTGGGCTAATCTTGTTTTTAGGTTTGTACTTGGTGCCTATGCTGATGTTTTTTAAACCTTATTTGCAAGACGAGCGCGCTAATGTGAGAGCCCTCGCCATGGCAGGCATGGTGATCCCTATGATGTTCATGGACTTCGGGTTGACTCAGGCTTTCCTGAGTCATAATTCGGGTCGTATTGTTTTATGTAGTTTGTGGATGTGCGTTGCGGGGTTGATGCTGAATGCTTTGCACAAAGAAGCAGCTGAATCTCAGCATTAAGGATTTCGATGTTTTCAATCGTCATTCCAACTTGGAACAACCTTCCCTACATCAAACTCTTGGTTGAGAGTTTGCGGAAAAACTCAAAGTACAACCACCAGATATTGATTCATGTGAATGACGGGGCGGATGGGTCGTTGGCGTGGGTGCGTGAACAAGGCTTAGAGTACACAGCGAGCACGGACAACATTGGTATTTGCTTTGCTGTCAATCGTGCAGCGTCATTAGCTACACAGAAATATCTTGTGTATATGAATGACGATATGGTAGCTTTACCCGGTTGGGATGAGGCCCTGCTGAAGCATGCAGAGATTTTTGGAGATCAGCGTTTTATGCTTTCAGCCACGATGGTGGAGCCGCGTGAAACTGGAAACAAGTGCGTCGTTGTTGCTGATTTTGGTCAGCAGGCAGATCAATGGAACGAGGCTTTAGCCCTGTCAAGTTGCGCTAGTCTGAAGCGAGCTAACTGGATGGGTTCGACATGGCCCCCAACTTTAGTGCCTACATGGATGTGGCAAGAAGTAGGGGGCTATAGCACTGAGTTTTCGCCTGGTATGAGTAGTGATAACGACTTCACCATGAAGCTTTATCACGCAGGCTGTCGGAACTTTTTAGGTGTTGGCAGCAGTTTGGTATATCACTTTGCTTGCATTTCAACGGGACGTATTAAGAAGAACGATGGGCGCAAACAGTTTTTACGTAAATGGAGTATCACACAGCGAGACTTTGATCAAAAAATTCTGTGCAGGGGTGACTTGGCGCCTGATAACACGGCAATTTTGGATGTGGATATTACAAAATTTAAAATGAAGGCTGAGTTTCTGATACGTTGCAAACCATAACCCCACTTATGCATGCGTATTAATTATTTGTTTTGATTGCAGATATGAAAAGGTCTTCGCCAATATTCCTGTCCTTTTTCAATCTTCTGTATTCAGCCAGTGTAGAAATTTTTGATTGAAATGCTTCAGATGCTTCATGGAAGGGAGTCTTTTGCTGCTTGCTTTTCATTTCTTTGCTGACGTAGTAGATCCCCTCGGCGCCGTGGGCAAAAGAAAAACTATTCTCCAAAACTAGCCCCGCCTTTTTAACTACAGCTTCCAGTCCAGATAGAGAAAATATTTGAATATGTCTTGGAACTTCTAATCCCCTCCAGTAAGCGCCGAATCTTCTGTGTGCAATGCTATTTGCGTTCGGAGTTATCAGTAAAAGGCGACCTCCTGATTTTAGGATTCTTCGAATTTCAGTTAATAATGAGGCGGGATCAAAAACGTGTTCTATTGCATGACTCATTACCACTACGTCGTAAGTGTTCTCGGCGAGCTGAACATCTCTTAAGTCTCCAGTGTGAACGGTGAAACCGTATTTGGAGGCAACCTTTTTCGTGGCGACTGCATCAAAATCAATTCCTTCTACATCCCATCCAATTCGTTGCATGCGATTTAAAAATCTACCGCCTCCACAGCCCACATCAAGTATTTTCCCTTTGGTAACGTTTTGCAAATTTAAGTAACGAAACTTTTTTTGATCTTCCAATATTGACTGATAGTCTGGATGAAAGATAAGTTTTAGATGCGCAAATTTTTGATAAAGTTTTCGGAATGTGGATGCAATCTTATTTTGACGAATACTGGTGTGGGTGTGGTAATTTGCATAAGCCATGCCAATGTCTTCAGATAAAGGTGCTGGGTCCAGCCAAATGCTCTTGCATTGTTCACACCTTTTGAGTGACCAAGTGTCTGGCGAGTT
>JACCDN010080982.1_pt1 | contig 42672 bp, 43 predicted proteins | sample 7441691 | NCBI WGS metagenome assembly JACCDN01 (sample SAMN15323439, study PRJNA562643) | freshwater metagenome | isolation source: river surface water | place: USA:Blue River Watershed | collected 2017-08-16 | reverse complement strand
TGGCCAGAACGTTAACGCCGTTAACGATCTTGGCACGAGCGTCATCACCAAAAATAACTTGCTTTGCAGGCATGTGTTTCTCCTAAAATTTATTCAGATCAATGAGTTGGGAGGTTTGCAAAAAGCAATTAGGCCTCAACCACACCCATGATGTCGTCTTCACGCAGCACCAGCAGCTCTTCGCCGTCTACCTTCACTTGTTGGCCGCCGTATTTACCAAACAGCACGCGCTCACCCACCTTAACGCTCATCGGGCGCACTTTGCCATCTTCGAGGATCTTGCCAGCGCCAACGGCGATCACTTCGCCTTGATCCGGTTTCTCAGTAGCAGCATCAGGAATCACGATACCCGAGGCGGTTTTACGCTCTTCTTCCAGACGCTTAACGATCACGCGGTCGTGTAAAGGACGAATTTTCATACTCTTAACTCCAATGAGGACAATATGCTTTTGAATACGTACGGCTAAACGAGACTCAAGCGAGGCTTGTTAGCACTCGGTGCCGTTGAGTGCTAATACTAGGGGCACACCTTCCAAATTTCAAGCCCCCAAAGATAGAATCTCTCTAAATGATCACCTTCATCAAAATTCTCACCTGGCTCGCCTCGCCTATAGGCATTCTCACGGCCTGCAGCCTGGTCGCTGGCACCCTGCTTGTCCTGCGCAGAGCCTCCCGGGCTCGATGGTTACTCATCACCCTTGGTATAGGACAATTACTCCTTTTTGCCTGGCCGCCTATCGCAGCAACTCTCAGCCAGAGCCTTGAAAAACAAGCGCGCACCCTAGAATCACAAAACACAGGCGGCCCGTACGCGGCCATCCTGCTGCTGGGCGGTGGCATCAAGCCATCACTCCCAAACGGTCAACCAGCCAACGCCAACGAAGGATTCGATCGAGTCATCTACACCGCCGAACGTTACCACCAAAGCCTAGCACCGTTCATTATTGTGTCCGGCGGTTCAGGCCTTCGCGAACGCAATCCCAGTGCCCAGACAGAAGCCACCGCCATGAAAGCGGCCCTCCTCCTGATGGGTGTGCCGTCTCATGCCATCCTGATCGAAGACCAATCGCTCAATACCCGACAGAACATGGCCTACACCGCCAAATTGTTGCAACAACACCACATTAACGGCCGACTCGCCGTAATCACCTCGGCCACACACATCCCCAGAGCCATAGAAAACGCTCAAAAAGCCGGGCTGAATGCCGATGCCTACCCTACGGACTGGAGCACGCCACTCGCTTACCGCTCGTTTGCCCAACACTGGCTCCCCAATGCTGAATCGCTGGAAGAGTCAGAACGCTCGCTCAAAGAATGGATCGCCCTCTTGGCCAATTACTGATTCAGGGCCTAAATGCCCCAAAATATTTGTTGCATTGTCCTTTTCTGTCGTATACTTAACATGTCGAGTCCAAATGCCTTAACCCTTTCCGGGAGCACATCATGAAAAACGTAGCCAAATTCTCTTCGCTGGCACTGGCACTAATCACTGCAACATCGCCCCTTCTGGCCGCAACACCGGCTAACCCGCTGACGTTCGGCCCCACGGTCAACGCACCAGCAGCAACATCCGCTGCGGTCACAGGCACTGCAACGGCTCCGGTCTCGGCTGCCGAGCCTGTTACAGCAACCACCACCGCAGCTGGTACGGCCGGTGGTGCCGCCCCCGGAGCTGGGGTGGCTGGTGCTGATGCAGGTTTAAGCACAACCACCGTCGTTACCACGGCGGTGATCGTTGCCGCAGGCGCCACAGCCATAGCCCTTGGCGCTTCAAGCAGCGGTGGTAACAGTAGCCCGTCGCACCACTAAGCGCTTACTCTCAGGCGTTCGGCCTGAGTCAGGCTAAGACAGCTGATTCAGGCTGCTTATGTTTTTAAGACGCCCACGGTCCCATTCGTACAAAAAAATCGCGCGGGTCTTCATAGCGTCCCTGGGTGTATTTACATCCGGGGCGTTTGTATTATCAGGCGCGGCAATTGCCATGCCCACCGATGTCATCAACATGCCCACGGCCCGTCTCCTGCCCGACGGCACCTGGATGGTGGATTACAGCTTCGGAGACCCCTACGCATCAACTCGCACCGGTGTCACCATTCTGCCTTGGCTAGAAGCCGGCGGCGGTGTTACGCGTATCCGCGGCGTCCCCGGGTTTGAAGCCGACAACCCCACCTACTCTGGCTATGGGGACTACAAAGACAAAACCTTTTACGCCAAAGCCCTGCTCTATAAAGAAACCCGGTTCCTGCCCTCCGCCGCCTTCTTTTTTAACGACCCCGAAGGCACCGGACTTTTCCAAGGTAAAGGGGGTGTTCTCAGTAAAAAGATCGGCCCCGTTGACTTAACCGTGGGCTACGGCAGCGTCCGACCCAGCGGCACCTTTGGTGGTGCCAAAGTCGATGTCTGGCAGAAAGACGACCATCAGTTCAAAGCCTTACTTGAAATTGATGGCAACAAATACCAAAACGATTTTGCTGCTACAGCTACAGGCCTCAATGCACCGCAAAGCCGCTTCAACTATGGTCTGCAGTACGACAACAAACTATTCGGCGCCAAAATCGCCCATCAAGGCACCAACAACAGTACCACCTACGAAGCCTTCATCAAGATCCCGCTTGATGATCGTAACCTGATCCCCAAAGTGGATGAGCCGGATCGCTATCGCAAAATTACGCCCCAGCCCAGCGTTGCTCAATGGCAGCGCAACCCGGCGTACCGTCGGCAGTTGATCAAGGCGCTGATTGATCAGGATTTCCGCGATATCACCGTCAAGTACGACGACACCCGTAACGTGCTCGTGGTCACCGGCAGTAACGGACGCATCTCGCAAATGAGCCGTGCGGTAGGGCGCGCGGCGCAGGCCAGTCTGCTGTTGTGCCCGCTGGAAACCGACGAAATCCAGTTTACCTATGTCGACAAGCGCGTGCCGCTGGTCACCTATAGCTTTACCGACCTGAAAAAACTGCGCAAATACTTCAACGGCCAGATTCCCCGCAAGGATGTACAACAGAGCATTCTCATTCAGCATGCTAAAAAAGGGAGCTACAGCAATCCGCAGGATGCCGTCGACAACGCCGATCAGATCGATGAAGTCGGTTTAGCCCTCGACGAACTACGCAATGAGAACAGCGCTCGCCAGGTCGGCACCCTAACCAGCATCTCTGCCACTGGGCTGGGCCTGCACGGCTTTGAAGACTACAACCTGCGCTTGAGTCCCGATCTTTTTACCTACCTGGATGGCCCCGGCTCGTTCCAATATGCCCTCAACGCCTTTTTAGGCGGCAATGTCTGGTTACTCCGCCGCACCGAGCTTAAGGGCGGCCTCATGTTCCCGCTGGCCGAGAACCTATCGGATTACCCCGTGGTGAATGCCGACCCCGGCTTACCCGAAGTCCGCTCCAATATTCCGCTGTACTACTACAAACGCAACCTGAAAGCGCAACAGGCGGTCGTGAACAACTACCACCAACTCGGCCAAAGCACCTACGCCCGATTATCCGGGGGCATCTACGAACTGCAGTATTCCGGGTTCGGTGGGCAGATCATTCATGCCCCGCAAGGCAGCAACTGGGCCGTCGATCTATCTGCTGACCAAGTCTACCAGCGGGACTACAACGGCTGGTTCGGCACCAATGGCTATAACGTCCTCACCACCATTGGCAGCTTCCACTACCGCCTGCCCATGGGCATTACCGCTACACTGCGTGGCGGCCAGTTTCTCGCCAAAGACCGTGGCGGCCGCATCGAACTGGCCCGCACCTTCCGCAGCGGTTTTGAGCTGGGGGCCTGGTACACCATCACCAACGCCAATGTCACCATCGGTGGCAACACCAACTACAACGACAAGGGCGTCTGGATGAAGATTCCCTTTGACTACCTCACCACCAAAGACACCCGTAACGTCGGTAACATCTACTACTCGCCATGGGGAGTTAACGCTGGGCAAATGGTGCAATCGCCACAAGATCTGTACAACCTCATCGACGGCCCTTACCGCTATAACCTCTCTGAAAACCGCGCCCTGGATCGCCTGGCCGACATTGACGAAGACCCATCCCTGCCGGATCTGGGCAGCAGCCGCAACGTCCTCAACACCCCGTTCCTGAATCTGGCCGAACCAGATGTCATTGCCAGTGGCAAAGGCTTTTTTCAGGGGACAACACTAGGTAACGTCCTCATCGGCACCGGCATCACCGCCCTCTCAAGCGTGGCAGACCGCAGCTTTCATAGCTTTGCTGATCGCAATGGCAACAAAGGCTGGGCCAAAGGCATCACCAACGTCGGCAATGCCCTACCCTATGTGGCGCTGGGCGGGGCCGGCCTGGCCGCACTGAGCGACACCACGCGCCTGGCCGACACGGGTTTTGCGGCACTACTCTCCACGGGGCTTTCCGTGGCAACATCTTACGGCCTCAAGTATGCCGTCGGGCGCGAAGGGCCGGATCAAACCACCAATCCTTTTTTCTTTAAACCGGGCATGAGCAATGCATCGTTCCCATCAACCCATGAATCAGCCCTGTCCGGGGCAATTGCGCCGTTTGCCAGGGAATACGGCGCCAACTGGCTCTATGGTGCCAATGTGATTACCGGCCTTGGCCGCATCCTCAGCAACAACCACTGGTTCTCGGATACCGTGGGCGGTAGCCTGCTTGGTATGGGCATTGGCAACCTAGTGTGGAGCTTTAACACCCGCCAGAATGAAAACGCCCCCAAGGTCTATATCCAGGGCACCGGCATCGGCGTCTCGGTGCCCCTGCAATAACGAGGTCGTCTTATGACAAATACCCTACAACGACTCAGCACCGGCGCCCTACTCCTCTGGAGTATTACGGCACAGGCCATCAGCCCGGCTAACCCCACCGCCCAACCCGGCGAGCAGAAGCAGGATCGCACGCGCGGCAAAGCCGTCTGCAAAGTTACCGACCGCGAACTGCAAGGGGAATTTGTGGGAAGTTGCGATGACGACGGCTACGCTACTGGCTACGCCACCATCTCGGGCAAGGCCAGCTATACCGGCCAATTCATCAAGGGCCAGAAAAACGGCTTCGGTATCAAAACCTGGCCCAATGGCGATACCTATGCGGGCCAGTTCGTCAACGACTACAAAGAAGGGCAAGGTATCTATCGCTGGGGTAAAAGCTCCCCCACCCCGAACGACGTCTACATTGGTAGCTTCCAGCAGGACCAACGCTGGGGCCTAGGCTCCTATCACTGGGCCAACGGCGACCAATACAGTGGCGAGTGGCAAGCCGACAAATACATGGGTGTCCCCACCCCTATGCAGCAACTGCAAAAAAAACACTTTGATGCGTTGGCCGATGCTGTCAAAGCGCCCGGCGCCACCGTCTGCCGCAACCTTGAACCACCCGGCCCCACGCAACAGGTACTGATCGGTAAAGTACGTAGCATGAACGGCGACGTACTCACCATCGACCTCAGCAACACCGCCGTCGACGCTGACGGCAAACCGGTTAAATCAATGACCGACGACTACCGCAACTGGGTGCCGTGTAACCCTGCGGCCCTCCGGTAGTAGGCTAATTCAGTAGACTAGAATCCATTGACACTGCCACACTAAACTTTCATGCACCTCACGCCATCTACCAATATTTATCCGCATGTCTCTCGCCAGCAGCGTGAATCGAAACAAACGCACAGAGGGCATATCATCTGGCTGACCGGATTATCTGGTTCCGGTAAATCCTCGTTAGCGCATGCGATTGAATCACGGTTACATGATATTGACTGCCGCACATTTATTCTGGATGGTGACAATCTGCGCCAGGGGCTTTGTAACGACTTGGGATTTTCGCTTGAAGATCGCTCAGAAAATATTCGTCGTGTTAGCGAGGTTGCAAAGTTGTTTCTGGAAGCGGGCACAATTGTCCTCATTTCCTTGATTTCCCCGCTTTTAAAGGATCGCCAATACGCCCGCGAACTCGTGCCTTCGAATGACTTCCTTGAGGTTTTTTGTAATGCGCCACTGCCAGTTTGCGAGGAACGTGATGTAAAGGGCTTATATCAAAAAGCTCGACAAGGGCTGATTCCAAATTTCACCGGCATTTCATCACCCTACGAGCCACCAAATGATCCCGATATCACCCTAAATACAGCCAACCACAATATCGAGCACTGCGTGAACGAATTGATCGAGCTTTTACAAGTTAAAGGTATCATTTGATTTCTTTATAAGAATCACCATCGATGCGATATACCGCCTATAACCTGACCATTGACAGCGAACTAGCACTCCCTGAGCTGACACCGTGTGCTGACGATTCGGTCATTGATCTGCATATCCACTTCGGAAAACTGCCAAAAGATGGCATCCAGGGCGGCACACAACTCGGCCCCTTTCTGTGGACAAATGATCACGCGCTTTGGCTTAAGGTACCTGAAGTCGCCACCTTTTATGTCACCAATGGCAATGAGATCTTCATTGACCCGGCCCCCGGCATTGATGAAGACAGCATCCGCGTTTTTCTGCTTGGCTCCGCCTTTGGTGCCCTACTCTTTCAGCGTGGTTACCTTGTTATGCACGGCAACGCCATCCGCATTGGCGATCAGTGCATGATCTGCGTTGGCCATTCCGGCGCAGGTAAATCAACCCTCGCGGCCGGCTTTATGCAACGGGGCTACAATGTACTTGCCGATGATGTCGTACCCGTCAACGAGGCCTGTGAAGCCATCCCGGGCTTTCCACGCATTAAACTCTGGCAAGACGTTGCCGATCATCTCAAAATCGACACCGCACCCCTGCGCCGCATTCGCCCCGCGATGGAAAAGTTCCATCTCCCTCTGGCCCACGATTTCGGCAAACAACCACTCCCCGTTCGCTGGATCTATATCCTCAACACGAATGAATCCCAGCAGGACATCGACATCGAATCCATTCAAGGCATGCAACGGTTTCTGCCGCTACGCAACAACACCTATCGCGTTCGCTATCTTGAAGGCATGGCTATGAAGCAATCGCACCTGCAGCTGTGCGGCAAACTCGCCGGAAAAATTCGGCTTGGCCGCGTCACACGCCCCCGTACAGATTTTCAACTGGATCAACTGATTGACAGGCTACTCGCCGACATGACCGAGAATCCCTGAACATGGGTGGCATTTACTGGTTGGCGTCTTACCCCAAATCGGGCAACACCTGGTTTCGCACCTTCCTGCGTAACTTGATGGCAGACAGCGACACCCCCGCCGATATTAACGATCTCTCTACTGGTAGCATTGCCAGTGGCCGCGGCTGGCTGGATGAGGTATTGGGGTTTGACACCGCTGAGCTGGACCCGGATGAAGTGGATCGGCTACGCCCAGCGGTATACCGCTGGGCTTTAAAAGACGAGGAAATTGGTTACCATAAAATCCATGACGCCTATACCCTGACCACCAGTGGTGAACCGCTAGTCAGCCGAGAGGGCACCCTAGGTGCGCTGTATATCCTGCGCAACCCGCTCGACGTTGCGCCTTCTTATGCAAATCACAACCGCAGCAGCATCGATGATGCCATTATGCGCATGGGTCAGCATCAACATGCCTTGTGCAAATCCCGAAAAAGCCTGCCCAACCAGACCCGCCAGAAGCTACTGACCTGGTCCGAACATGTGCTGAGCTGGGTTGACGCCCCTAACCTCAATTGCCTGGTCATGCGCTATGAAGACATGAAGGCCAACCCCATAAAAAGCTTCACCGAAGCAGCCGCTTTCCTGCAGCTTCCTACCGAGCCTGCACGCATTGAAAAAGCGATTCGCTTTAGCGACTTCAAGGAGCTCGCCCGGCAGGAAGCCGAAAAGGGTTTCCGAGAAAAACCGCCCAAAGTGGAAAGCTTCTTCCGCCAGGGCACAACAGGGGACTGGCGCAACAAATTGACACCAGAGCAAGTAGCGCAAATTATTGCTGACCATGGCGAAGTCATGCGTCGTTTTGGCTATGTAGACAGCGACGGACAGCCACTCTAATGGATACATGTAGATATCCAAAACGCCAAACCCACTCATATGGTATCGTTGTCTAAAATAAATTACCGCAATAGCCATTGATCCTTACCCATCCGGAAGGCTTGCCATGTTCGATCAACCTGAGCAGCACCCCAGGGCCGTTCCCGTTAACGCCGCCAAAAAGCTGCCCTATCAGCGGCCAGTCGTGAGTGGGTTATTATTAGGATCCAACACAAAATCAGGGCAGCACATCATTGTAGGGGAGTATCACAGAGGCACCCTTAATTATGCCGGTAGCTTCTCTTAAACCTGTCGAGAGCAAAGCCATTTCGGCAACCCCGTCTAAAGCCCCTTGAGACGTGATCCCATACAAAACACTTACCATTGATTTTATCGGCCAGATCCACAATCTCGCCGGTCTGTGCACCGATCTCGGTATCGCCGAACGCAATACGGAATCGATCCTGCTGGCTGGCTGGCAGCGTTGGGGCGAGGCGCTTGCGGAACACCTCATCGGTGACTACGCCCTGGTCATTCGTGATAAAACCCGACGTATCACCTACTTAGCGCGTAACCCACTCGGGGTCAAGCCGCTCTATTACCGGGTAGACCAAGGTCAGATCACCCATGGCTTCAGCATCCCTCAATTGCGTGAGCGCTGTCCGTTACCGGCAACTAAGGACATGGACTGGGCAGCCGCCTACATGCTTGGCCTTTCCTATAGCCAAACCGAGACGGCCTACAAAGAGATCAAGAAAGTGCCGCCTGGGCACTGGTTGACCTGCGATAACGACGGTCGGGTCAAGATCCAGCGTTATCATCAATGGCGAGATGACGCCCCATTCACCACAAAGCGTGACCCTAGATGGGTTGAAGCCTATCGCGCGGTTCTGGAAGAGGTGATCCGTTGCCGCATGGATCCGGATGCCCCCATGGGCACGGAGAACAGTGGCGGTCTTGACTCCTCCACCATTACCGCCTACCTAGCCCGCGTCTTGGGCGACCCGGGCGACCGTCTGCACAGTCTTGGGTTTCTGCAGACCGGTCTCGAAGCGGCATTTGGGTTAGAAGTAAGCCAAGCCAGCCAAATCAAACATAACTACGTAGTCACCACCTGGCGAGACCATCCGGAACAGTTCTCTGTTGGCTTGCCCGCACTCGGCTATCCACAGCTTCACGGAAACAGCGTAGGACATATCCCCTTCTATCGTGAATGCCAACTTAGAGGCATTGGTATTCTGTTTTCAGGTTTTGGCGGTGACGAGGTGGTAACCAATCACGGTAGCCTTCTCCGCTGGGAGTTGCTCGATAAGCATCAATACGCCGCCCTGTGGGACACTCTTCCCGGCAATCCGCTCACCCGCACACTCCGGCTGCTCAAGGTAGCAGCCATGAGCCGCAACAAACCCGCTTACCGACAAAATTTCTTGCATGCCTGGAATCTGCGCTGGCCCCACCAGTTGTTGAGACCAGATGTGGTTGACCAGTTGAATCTCTATGAGCGCTATATGGAAACGGCCGTCTACGACGCCCCCTACCGGCGCATCAACGACTTCATTCTCCAACACCACCTTCAGCGTATGCGGCTCACCGCCCGACTTGAAGACTGCACACTGGTTGCACAAGCCTACGGCATCGACTATCGCTGGCCGCTCTGGGATGCACGCCTGGTGCAGCAATACCTCTCCACCCCATCAATCGAAAAAGTCGGGCCCAACGGCCTTGGGCGATACCTGCACCGCCGCGCGATTGAAGGAGTCGTGCCGTCGCGAGTAGCCTGGAAACCAGGTAAGGACATGGGGTTATCACAACTCACAGACAGAACCCGAAAATATGCTTTGGCACAGGTTGCCCCCATGGCTGCACAACTTCAAAGCAATCTGCATCCGGCCCTTGAAGGACTGATCGACACCGACAAACTACGCGAGCAGATCCGACAATCGGCTCATGCGACTCATGAGCGAGAGCATAGCTTATCCATCGTCAGAAACATCGGTCACCTGACCTGGCTGAACCTATGGCTACATGACGGCGAGCTACCGGGTTGATCATGGCATCGCTGGTCTCAACATACCCAGCCCTATGGGATACTTTACAAATATCGCTGGCTCTGGCCTTGATAGTCGCATGGGGCATCAGTTTTATCTGCGCCCCCGGTGGCAGGCGTCGCTGGTTGTTGGGTCTGCGCCGCTTTCGCCCAGATAGCACGCACTGGCCCATCTCGATTGGCATCAGCGCCGGAGTTGTGATTCCGACCGTATGGTTGATCTGGCCCAGTTTACCCGGCAAAGAAGTGCCCTTGCTGATCTTGGCACTTCTGACCGCCACCGAGCTGGCCCTGCGATGCTTTCCACCCAAGCCCAGTTCATTGGTTGACCTTACCGGTGAAGAGAATCTCTTCACCTCGCGTCTGTATCAGCCGCATCACTACACCCTGTTCGAACCACGACCCAATATTCACACTGCGGCGGGGCTGGCCCACAATCGCTGGGGGTTTCGTGATCATCGCCCCCTTGAACCTGATGCACAGGCCATCCGCTTGGTGTTTATGGGTGGTGCGGTGATGTACGGCGCCACCACCCCCGACAACGCGGCACTGTTCTCACGCCACCTGGAAAATCGGCTCAATGCAGCGTACCAAGCACGACTAGGCGGTCGCCATTTTGAAGTCATCAACGCTGGCATGGCAGATGCAACCAGTGCAGAAATGCTATTGCGCCAGATATTCGCAGTTTCTGAAGCCCAGCCTGCCCTGGTGGCGATACAGATTGGACACTCGGAGATTTGGACGCGAACCGTGAGCGACGATTACTTCGGCGACTTTCGTCAGCTACGCAAGCGCTACGGCCATGGCCGCTTATTGCAACCCCGGATGTCCGTGGCAGATTCATTGACCCGCGCCTTTATATGGCGTTCTGCGCTGATGAACTCTATTTTTGGTAGCCGTGTACCTGCCGAGAACTTGCTGGAATTAAACAACCGGGATAACACGGGACACCCTGCTCGGCTGCAAAAAAACCCGCCCATCTACCTGGAACGCAATCTGCGTTACATACTGACTCTGAATCAGGAAATGGGGGCTCGGTCTTTGCTCATCGGAAATCAACTGCCCAAGAATGTGCGTTCTGGCAGTTCCTATCACCAGGCCATCCCCGAGCATAATGCCCTCATGGCACGTATCGCCCAAGAGCGCCAAGTGCCCTTTTTCGACTTGGAAGCAGCGCTTCCTCTGACCGATGAAGTTTGCGAATTAAGCAAATACCTCAATTTCGCAGGCCAACAGCGCCTCGCCGAGCTGCTCTTTGAGTTTCTCAATCAGGCGGGGCTAATCGATGCCCTATTGGAAGAAAAATACGATCCCCTCAATAGAGCTGTATAAAGGCACGATGGCAATCCTGACGTTGTTGAACCACTGGGTAGAAGATGGACACTACTTCGTGCGCTGGGCACCGGAGAGTCAACAACGATTACGTATGCTCAAATGTCAGTTGGGTGAGCAACTCAAGAACCATCTCAGTGGCCGCTGTGCGCATCTAAAAGGCTGGGGCGGAGTCAAAGGGGCCATCCGTCGAGCGCAGGCGCTGGCCAACCAGTTCCCGTACGTCGCCCGTCTGGACATTCGAGGTTACTACGAGCGCATCAATCACGTGATGCTACTTGCGCAACTATCCGAGGCCGGCGTCGATAGAAAAGATGAGTGTGTGGTTGCCGAATATCTGACACTGCCCGATGTACGCCGAACTGGGTGTGGGATGGTGGCTGGAGGGGCTATTTCGCCCTTGCTCGGTGCGCTTTATTTGACGCCATTGGATCGGCTGATGCATGCCTATGAAGGCCGCTATGTTATCCGCTACCAGCGCTATAGGATGATTTTGTGATCTTTGCGCCGACCCGGCATAAGCTGCGGGCTGCATTGCGTGCGATGTATCAGGTATTGGATAGGCTGAAACTCGCAATCCACCCAAATAAGCGTTATATTGGAACCACTCGAAGGGGATTTGATTTCCTGGGTTATCGCCTACATCCGGGCCGTAAACTTCGGCCAGCTCAGCTGAGCCTGAATCGATTGCTACAACATGCCCACCGGCTTTATGAGCAAGGAGCCGATCTTATTCGGCTCCGGCAATATGTCCAGCGTTGGTCCTCCTGGCTGCATGGGGGCCTACGCGGTCTGGTGTGCACTTACGGGCGATTTGCCAGAATCTGGATCACTGTCTTAAAACACCTCGCACATCCGAACGAAAATCTAACCCCGTATTGACGGCCTCTGGTCGTCACGGGTTTGTTTCGTTTGAGAATTATTGCGTGTTGCGGCTAATCCTGAGCAAAAGTACCGGGGAATTCGGTGCTCGTTAGGAGTGATAGTTAGTGCTAAGGACTGCATGGTACTCTGAAAAACCCAAGTTGCCTCCGCTGAGTGTGGCTGTCCCTACTGGTACTTTAAATAAAGTGGGTGCCTGATATGGGCGCTTATTCACATTATGCTTGGGGGCGGCGTGCTGATTGCGTTGCTTAACGTCCATCGTCTTTTCCTCGTGCATGGTGACAACAATATGTATGCTAGCATGTATTCCTGAAAAAACATAAGTTAATGATTTTCTGCCAAACGTAAATATATGAGAAACGCATGTTCGACCCTGCCAATAGCAAGAGAAACGAGCAGCAGGCGGGTCGGCTCGTGCAGTATTTGGCTCATGACAATTATCCGCTGTCTCTGGGGCCGCTGAAGGTTATAATTTACCATTGTAAGCTTGAGGCTTCATTCCCGTCACCCTTGCGCACGATCACCATGACCACCCCTGATATTTCAACCCAATACCGTCGTGACTCAGACATCATTGCCACGGATATGGATGGCGATACGGTAATGATGAGTATTGAGCGCGGCGAGTATTACGGGATTGGGGGCGTCGGGTCGCGCTGCTGGGAGTTGCTGGCCGAGCCAATGAGTGTTGAAGCACTGGTTAAAACCATTTGTGCAGAATTTGACGTGGATAAAGCCACTTGCCAGAAAGACATGCAAGCCTTTGTTGATGAGTTGCTGCGGCTCTGCCTAGTGCAGAGGATCGATTGATCTGGCCTATCTGGTCGGCTTTCAAGCGCAAGGCCATCAGTTTTAGTCGGCAGCCGATATTTATACAACTGTGGTTTCTGCCCTTGTGGATGGTTCTAGGGGTCGCCAAGGCGCTGATCTTTACGGTGTCATTTAAACGGCTTGCCTGGATGCTGGGCAACCCAAGCGGGACTAACCCTTGGATTCCGCTGATCAGCACGAGCCAAGCGGCGCGCGCCCTACAAATCGGCCGCGCCATTCGCATGGCGGCGCAATATACGCCGTGGGATTCCAACTGTTTCCCGCAGGCGGTGGTGGCTCGGCTGTTGCTGGGGTTATACGGTGTGCCTTATGCCCTGTATTTCGGGCTGATGCGAGACCCGCAATCCAAGGACATGGAAGCACACGCCTGGGTGGCCACGGGCCGGATTCGTGTGACCGGGGGTTATAGCTTTAATCAGTTCACAGTGGTCGGCTGCTTTGCTTCCCAGCCGCAGGGGCAGACGGAGTAATCCCGCCCATGCCCTTGCCACCACTACGATTCAGCGCCGCCTTTAGCCTGCGCTCCTTTGCCCCACGCGGACTGCTGCTATTTACGCTGATGATGCTGGCCGCGCTGACCGATGGCATCGGCATTATGTTGTTGGTACCGATGCTGGCGATGCTGTCTGGTGACTCAACAGATACTGGTCCGTTGAAACAAGTGTGGGCGTGGTTATCTGATCTGGGCTTGCCAGATACGGCTGGTGGCTTGATTGTGGTGTTTCTCGTGCTGGTGGTGATGCGCAGCACCATTCAGCTCTCGCGTGACCGACTGAGCGCCCGGTTGCAACACGAGATAGTGGATACACTGCGCATGGCCTGTTTTACCGCCCTGTTGAATGTGGAGTGGCGCTGGCTCATAAAAAGCCGCAAATCCGACCAGGCGAATCTGTTGCTCAATGATGTGAGCCGCGTTGGGCTGGGTTTGCAGTACAGCATCAGCCTGCTGGTCTCTTTGCTGACGATCCTCACCTATCTAGGCACCGCCTTTGCACTTTCCTGGGAGATGACGCTGGTGGCTGTGGGGAGTGGCGGCCTACTCTTCGGAGTTATATCCCGACAAAGCCGCGCGGCCCACCGCATGGGCCAAATGATGGGCAAAGCTAATCAGGCACTGCACGCTACCGTGCAGGATGCGCTGGCCGGTATCAAACTGACCAAGATTTTAGGCAATGCGTCCCGACACCTGGTTCGCCTGCGGGAGACGCTGGCCGATGTGCGCCAGCAACAGGTGCGTTTTATGGGGAGTACGGCGCTATCCAGAGCCTTCTTTCAAATCGGCGGGGCTGTACTGCTGGGTGCCTATCTGTATGCGGGGCTGAGTTATTGGCAAACCCCGGCGCCAGAGTTGCTGACGCTAATTTTTATCTTTAGTCGCCTGACGCCATTGCTGATGACTGCGCAGCAGCAGTTCCACCACTGTATGCACGCCCTGCCCGCGTTTAAAGAAACGCAGAATTTGCTCAATGCCTGCCGTGTCGCTGCTGAACCACAACCGATGACACTGACCGTTGTGCCATTAAACACGGCTCTGGTTCTTGACAAGGTTTGTGTCCGCTACGTAGGGCGGGACGCACTCGCCCTAGAAAATATTACCCTCAACATTCCCGCCCGAAGCACCACGGCAATTATCGGCCACTCCGGCGCAGGGAAAAGCACGCTGGCTGATGTGATTATGGGACTTCTAGTGCCTGATGCCGGTGAAATGCGCATTGATGACCAAGTGGCAAGTGGCGGAAACCGGGTTCATTGGCGGCACTCGGTGGCTTATGTGCCACAGGAGGTATTTCTCTTCCACGACACGATTCGCAACAACTTGCTTTGGGGTAACCCACAGGCAAACGATACCGCGTTGCATGAGGCCCTGCGTCTGGCCGCAGCTGACTTTGTGGCACAACTGCCGCAGGGCATTGATACGGTGGTCGGCGATGCCGGATTACGCTTATCGGGGGGGGAGCGCCAACGTATTGCGTTGGCACGCGCCCTGCTCCATCGTCCCAGCCTGCTGATTCTGGATGAAGCCACCAGCGCCCTTGATGTGGAAAACGAGGCCCGGATTCGCGATGCCATCGAGGGTTTACATGGCGACCTGACGGTGATCATTATCGGGCACAGGTTGATGACACTGGAGCATGCCGACCAGGTCATAAAAATGGCGCATGGCCGGATTGAAAAAATCGGTACCTGGCAGGAGATCAACGCATGACACAGCGAGAAGATCACCTCAAGCTGTTAATTCTTGATCTACTCTCGCCTGCAAGATCTGTGGCGCCAGATGCACTTATCAATCTGGACGAAGCAGAACAGGCCGCGCTCCTTAAAGACATTCGCGACCATCGTTTGGGGCCGATGCTGCGTTACATGCATCAGAATCACCATGCAGATGTGACCTTACCGGAAACTTTGAAGCACTATCTGGAACAGAGCTATCGTAAATCTGTATTCCGCTCACTACACATCCAACAGGCACTTCACCACCTGAATATACTGATCGGTCAGGCGGGGGTTCCGTATGTAGCGCTTAAGGGAGCTTTCCTTGCTTACCACGCCTACCCAAACCCTGCCCTACGCCCCATGCGGGATATTGATATGCTGGTGCCTTATGAGCAGGCGATTGAGGTTTTTCAGCAACTCCTCGCGGCAGGCTACCAACGAACTCATACCGTAAGAGGCGATGTTGCGTCTTACTTTGCCCTGAGCCACCAACTCCCGCCGTTGATGTCACCCCATGGCAATGTGAGCATTGAATTGCACCATCGCATTAGTAACCCACAAACCGATGATGCCCCTTTTACGATTGACGATAATTTCTGGGCGCGGTCTATCGATCTACTGATTGGTGGACGGCTGATCCGGGTTGAGTCACCTACAGATTTACTGCGTCATCTGATCCACCATGCGGTGTACCACCACCAGTTTAATGTTGGCCCATTGTTCATTACAGACGTTGCCTACCTGATTGCAAACCATCCCATCGATTGGGACACATTCTGGCAATTGGCTGAAACAGATTGCATGCTTCCCGGCGCACTACTGTCGTTGCATTTGGTCAAAGCATATTGGCCAAATATTAAAATCACATGGCCCACGGGGGCACATCCAGTGCCAAGCGCCGAAATTTTGCTAACCGCAAAACTCGCCCTACTCGGCGATCACGACCGACGCGTGGAAGTGATGTTTCGTGGAACCGTAGCGACACTGCCGCTCAAAGAGAAGGCAAAAATATTTAGGGCGCGATTTTTACCTACGCGACAGGCGCTGGGCGCGACATATCCCGTCGATCCGAATTCATGGGCCGCCTATCGCTACTACTCCCATTACTATTTGCGGCTGTGGACAAAGCAGATCCCCCGATTTTTCAGCATCTCAAAAAAGTCACACGGGCATGAGCTAAAACAGATGGCGCAACTTCGTGGTTGGTTAAAGTCTGCTAAGTAAGTTTTGCCCAGGTGCGGACCAGCACGTATCGGAGCAACTGCATGTAGCTGTCCATCGCCCGCGATTGTTTGATATACGCGGGCAATGTACCAAGGCGCTTGAAAAGCCCTGCCGTCGGGTTGTTTCGAGTGTGTAGCATCCAGATATAGCGGTACGGGCGCAACACACCCGTAGGTGGTTGGGTTAAAAAATCAAAATAATGCTTCTCGGGTTGTGACCAGGAAAGGCTGCAAACCTGTTGTAACACTGGGTCGGGCAGACTGATGTACTGTTCGTTCTGCAGATACAGCAGTGCGTTTTGTACCAGGTAGCCAATCTTCAGTGTCTGAACCGTTGCAAAGAAGTAATCCCAACGAAAATCTGGTGTACGGTTGATGACCAAGCTGGCATCAGGAACCCAGCGGATCAACGGCACAGGGCTGTATTTATGACAATGAATCAACGTATGCACCAATTGGTCTTCCGGGCAGAGCACGGATGCGGCCAAACCCATTGCTGAACGTTTCTCGGGCTGGTAATTGATAAACCACTGGTCAAAGGGCGCATCACCCAGAATGCGCCAGTGAAGATCTATATTGACGCCCTCGGCATTTACAAAAGCCAGGGCATGACCAACATCAAACTTGCGTTCGTCAAATTGATAGAGCTGACGCCAACCCGCATGGCGCAACTGTTTAATGGCTTCTTCAACCTGTTCACGAGGCACCAGAATGTCCATATCGCCAACGACTCGAAGGCCGGGGTCGCGATAGACATTGGCAATTAATGCGGCACCCTTGAGCAGAGTGGCCGAGATACCCACCTGGGCGAACAATTCTAGAACCTTGCGCAATGTATGTAAGCTGATGTTATTACTGCTCCAGGTATGCCGGTAAATACTTTTAGCCACCTGCATTTCAGCTCCGGGCAGATTGCGAAATCGTTTGTAAACCAGCGGTGTGAGCGATGTGGTGCAGTAATCCACCGCCTGAATATCAACCGACTGGCAGAAACGAACCCAACAGGACTTAGCTTGCACTTCATTAGTAAGCACGGCCGCCTTGAGCAGCCAGGTTTGTGTTTCATTAGGCCAGCAATTGGCATTATTCATGGGGTAACGCCGCTGACCGTTTACGATCGAGACCCGCTTTGAGGATTTTCAGATAACCCTGACGCTGATAAATTTCTGGCTGACGGCCCATGTTGGTTTTATGGATTCGGCGATGCAGCAGTACCTGCGGCATCATCTGAACGGGAATCTGTTTCTCCTGAGCACGTAGATACCAATCAACAAACTCGCCGACCTGGTTGATTGCAAAGAACTCACCAACTTCATTAAAACGTGCACGACTCAACAACATGGCGCCAGCGACAAAGCCGGGCATAGGTTCTTCCGGCACACGAAGGAAACTGCGCTCAACAGCATTCAAGGTAGAACACACAAATTGCTGAACATGGCTGAAAACGATAAGGTCATGTTCAGCCGAGTTCATAACCGCCATCTGCTGGCTCAATTTACCAGGCTCCCAAAGATCGTCGTGGTCAATAAAGCTCAGGTAGTCGCCGCTAGCGGCGCGTATACCGGCATTACGCCCAGCGCCCAAACCCTGATTCGTTTGAGTAATGATGACGGCTCGATCTGAAAACACGTGGAGAACGACTGCCGTTTCATCTGTTGACCCATCATTCACGAGAACCAACTCGACGTTGGGGTAGTCTTGTGCAAGGACGCTTTCAATGGCTTCCTGCACGTAGTTCTGGCCGTTGTGCACGGAAAGAATGACGCTGATCTTAGGCTGATTTTGCATGTGCTTGCCGCCGCAAGTGTAAAGACTGTTTGATAACCCGCATTAATTCTGACTGAGACAGGCGGATGTTGTTCGAGTCATTTTCTGCGTGAATCCTTTTTTTGACGACGACAGCATTAACGATGCCAAGCTTCAACCCCATTTGCTCAGCCTTAAAGAACCACGCCACATCACTGTTCATTAGATAATGTGCGTTGAACCCACCCATCGATAGAAAGGCCTCACGGCGAACCATCAAGGCGCTGGGCAAATAACCCGGCAATGGGGTACCAATAAAGCTTTCTTTAAGCCAGTGGGGTTTTACTGTGCCAGGTTCAAGAAACATGCACTGCTGCCCGATGACCGCACCCAGAGATGAGTCATTTTCAAAAAATGCCAGCTGTTGTTCCGTTTTATGCGGTAACCAGACGTCATCCTGATCCAGGAATGCGATCAGCTTGCCTTTTGATCTCTCAACGCCCAATTGACGCGCCGCCCCCACATTGGCAATCTCAGTGCGGACGTAACTCGCCTGAGGAAATGCAGCAACTACATCACGTGTTCCGTCGGTTGATGCGTTGTCAATGACCCATACATCATAGACTGGCATTGTCTGTGCAAAGACACTTTCCAATGCTTGCCCGATGAAGCGAGCCCCATTATGCGCAGGGATAACGACACTAACACTGGACTGATTCGTTGTCATTCTCCCCCCGATACATCGTTAGATAATTGGCGGTCATCGCTTCAAGGCTGAAGCAATCTACCCCAAGTTGATAGGCTTTCTTCCCCATCTCTGCGACAAGATCCGGGTTGTCGATCAAATGCTTCAATCCGTCTGCCAAAGCGACCGGATCCCCAGGGGGAACCAGCAAACCCGTTTTACCATGTAACACAACCTCTTTGAGCCCATCGACACAACCGGCAATGACGGGGCGACCCCTTAGTGAGGCCTCAAGCGCTACCAAACCAAAAGACTCATAAGTTGATGGCATGAGCACCACATCGTTTTGATCAATAAGTGCATCTACCTCAGGGGGTGGGACATAATCCAGCAGCGTTACTTGAGAATGCAACTCTAGATCATTTATGAGGTTAGCCAAAACGTCATAGAGTGGGCCGCCACCGGCAATGGTTAATTGCAGCGTGGGGTGTGCCGGTCGTAAAAGCTTTAAGGCATGTAACGCTGTTTTAAAACCCTTTTCCGGACTGAGACGCCCAATGCAAACCAACTTGTTAACCGGGCCAGAATGCAACGTAGGCGGCGACGGGGGAATCGGCGACCCGTTATAAACCAGGCGAAAATCTGGGTGTGTGATACCAGTTGCATGCAAGGCCTCCATCAGCGAGCCAGACACAACCGTTACCGCGCTGCTTAATGACCATAAGCGCTGGCAGGCCAAAGTTTTGTAGTGATCTTGTTCTAGCAACCCGTGAACTGTCAGAAAAAACGGTAATGATAATTTTTCTGCGGCTCGAAACTGATAGAAGGCCATCGACTCATACCAGCCATGGATATGCACCAGATCCGCCCTGAATCCGGTTATGACATCCGTGACGGTTTGTATCGTTTCTTTGATTAATGGCAAATGCTTGGTCAGAAGAGCCTCGGTGAATGGCAATCGGATGATACGCACCCCATCAATGAGGTCGCGGTTGATGTAGTTTTGTCGCGGCGCATCGGTGAGCACCAAAACCTCATGCCCTTGGCGCAAGAGCTCACCGGCCAGATTGTGCACCAAACGCTCAATACCACCGATATAGGGGTAATAATTAGTGGACCACAGCACGATTCTCATGACTATCCTGCCAGAAGTGCCTGAAAGGCTTCAACGTTTGCACCACGATCAAAACCCAGCTGTATTTCGTAGTGTTGCAACCCCGTAGCAAAGGATCGCAACAAATTTAGCGTCGTTGTATCAAAGAACGGCAACTGCCGCACGGTACTTAAAGAAAGGTTTTTGAGGCTGGTGGACAACGCCGTTGCCCGGATGCGTGGCATATCTGCACTTCCCACCGATAAAGAAATGACTGCTTTCGCAGGCAATGCGGTTCGGATACGCTCTGGAAACATCTGCTGATAAAACAAGAGGGACTTCTCTTCAACCCCTGACTCAGGGTTCGTCACAAAATGTTCGAACCTGGGATAAAAGCGTCGGGTTTGTGGGGTCCACTTAGCGGTCTGGTAAATACTGTGCACCAGTGGTGACTCGCCGGGTGTCAGCAAACAATAGTCTTCCCCCAGATAATTCAGACCGTCCAGCACACACGATAATGCGGTAGTCGTTTTGCCACTGCCCCCCTTGCCGGCCAACAACACACAGTGCTTGTCATCGCCTACGGCCGCTACATGCGTGAGCTGTGTACCTTGAGAACGCAACCAAATCCCCAGAATAACCTGGAGCGGTGATCCTCTAACCCACCAAGGCAGCGCCATTGCATCACGCACCACATAGTAAGCCCGCTTCTCTGCAAGATTCACGAAACTTAAGGCACCGATGCTCTCAAAATAGTGAAAGCCATAGACACCATCAGAAAACCCACGGTACCCATGGGCATGCAGCGTGTTCCAATCCAGACGGGGCAACGGTAGGCGTTGCTCAGTACAATCCCAAATACGAATGGTGAATGGGCTATCAGCTACCTCGTTCATGCGTAGATGGGCAAACGCATCGGCCAACACGGGTTGTAGCGCCTGCCCAGCAAATTCCAGCCGCAGCGGATGCGCCCCCACCTCGTATGAACGGGCTTCCATATCGGAAACGCTGGCCCAAGAGACGTCAAACGCCTGAAAAGCTGCGGCAAGCTGCTCCAAAAGGCGTGCTCTCGGTCAGGTTGTTGATCGGCTTGGCCAGCCCTGCTCATCGACCTCATGCACAGGGTCAAGCATGAGCAGGTCTTTCATTTCATCGTATTTTTCGAGCACAGGCGGCTGGTAGGCTTCGGGATAATGAATCTCAGCCTCAGCCACATTACCGGCTATTTCACCCGCTTCAACCAGAAGGTGCTCATCACAGAGCTGATGAATAAAGGGCTCAAGCACCGAACCAAGTTCCTGGGACGTCGAAGAGTAATGCGCCAACAAGAGTGCTTCAGCACATTGCAGCGTATGCCCAGCAACCAAGAGTTCCCAAATCGGAATACCAACGCCACGCACGCTGTAGTAAATGCCTGAGTCAAGATTAGCGATGATGATTTCGTCATCCAGAAATTCATGCACGACAGCTGTGCCGGGTAGTTTGAAAAGTTGTGTCAACATGCGCTATTTTCTTTTGTCTAACGTTGACCAACGTGACCACAGTTGGCGATGGAGGACATTTGTAATTCTCAATACGTACATACAAGCGACTGCATAAATCAGTGTTAGCCTTGAAGTATACGGTGTGTGGCGTCGAAATTGGATCTCTTTGAAGTATCCCATATATTTATTTGCCGTTTGCTCAATCCCATCCCTCTGAAAAGCAGGTTGGAAGGCCGAATAGTTAGCGACCAGCCTTTCAATTGATTCGATGAAATCAGACTGACCATCAAACAACAAACCCTGTTCACCGACCAATTCTGGATTCCCACCTGAGCGAATTGCCACTACCGGCAAACCACATGCCAGGGCTTCCAATAAAGAATTCGAACATGCATCATCTATGCTGGCAGTAATGTATACGTCATGATTTCGCAGTGCTTCGCCAAGATCTTTACTAGGGACTGGTTTGACACATGTGATGTTTTTAAAATCAAGCGGTGAGTTGCCAATAAATGTCATCGTAAACCGTGACCAGTCCAGATTTTTATCAAGGTAATCGTAGAGCTTGAACCCCTTGTTAAGATTAGAAGACCAACTCACGGCAATCAAACGCACACGGTTTTGTCGATGATTCGACTGCTTGAGTTTTCTCTGATAAAAAAACTTCGGATCAGCAGCGTTATGAATAACTACCTCGTGCCGATTAGGTGGCATTCCAATCTTGTGATGCGCCTCCATACTCCAGTGAGACTGAAAGATCGTAGCGTCTGAAATCAACCGGCTGATCATGTGCACATTTCGGTCTTGAATAGCCCCCCCCAGAGGCCTGTGATATGCAAACACCCCGTCAACACGATGGAAAAATATGGCATTTCTATTAACCCACCTCAACTGGATCAGACGAAGATGACAATCCAGACTATTAATCAAAATTATGTCTGCTTGATTAGGGTTATCAACGTAGCAACCCTGTCTCTTCCAGCAATCTCTCAGCGCCTTAAGAAATTGATTGCCACCCCCAAATGGACCATCAGTGAACTTGTAAAGAATATGAATTTTTTTCATTAAAAAATTTGCCACCAAGAGCTATTGATAACAAATTGATCAGCAGTTTGAAGACACAATTTCTTTTAGCTGGCAAGCATAGATGTCAAGGTTAAGAAATTTTTCTGCAGCGCCTCTAAGCGCGTCGCTACGCTGCTGTAGACCCATAACATCTCTTGATTCAGAAAGAACAATGCTCCTTATTTTAAGGTATCCAGCCCCCTCAGGAATGATAATACTTGCATCGGCAAAGTATTTCTTAAACGCTTCATCGTTGGGCAGGTCAGATACTATTACCGTACCGGCCATGGCTAATTCAACGAAACGAGCCAAATTGTATTTTTTGACGCTTGAGCAGCCCAAGCCAACCCGTGCTGCCTGCAGATCAAACCGATAAGATTCATACTGCAATTCAATTTGTTTGCTCCCTTGGAGGATATAACCGGGATGAGCACGAACGTAACCAGGCAATAATCGACAGAGAACCAGATTAGCCATCTTTCTACGCAAAGGATAACAGCGAGCATCAAGATTGCCCGTCACAATAGATGGCACAAGTCTATCTGCGATCTGGACATGTTCTTCGTAAATTTCCGCCGCATGCGGCAGATGAAATGAATTTTGAAATATCTGTTTCCAGAAATTAAAATCATTCTGATGATGAAATACCAAGTGTGTGGCTGCTGCTGCTGCTATCTCGCGACATGTCTCTTGGTAGTCATACGCCTCATTAAAAACGACTAGTCTGGGCAACCCTACTGCATCAAGATCACGATATTCCTGAGCCTTGTAGATCCAAAGATGCGTTGGCTCCCAGCCATCATTTTCAAGATTTTTCTTTACAGAAAGCAATGGGTTATAGCCTTCCCAACCCAAGCCCCAGATTCTTAATTCAACACCAGGTAGCCTAGACAAAGCTTGGGCATACTTCAAGCGGCCATGGGACATTTTCCCTTCAAACCAATTTTTAGAAAAGAGATATAAGACTCTCATTTGGAGTACGTATTGCTTGACTGTGTCGATACTACTGGTAACGTTGGTACAAATCGTAATACATTTTTGAAACATGCTTCCAATCGTAATCAGTTAACCCAAATGCATCTCGTTTGGCTAGATCTTTCCAATCCTTTAGGTTATCTAAGACTAGAATACACGCGTTCACCAGACCTTCTACATTATTGGAGATCATTTCAGGATTTGTGATCACATCGGGAACCATACCGACTGACGTTGATACAATCGGGACACCACAAGCCTTGGCTTCAAGCACGGCTTTAGGCCCACCCTCCTCACGAGAGGTTATAAGATATAAATCGAGGCAAGCGTAACACGCTGCTATATCCAAATAGTCCTCTAGATAGTGATGTGTAAATGCAACATCTCTTTCTGACAAAGCTTGAATTACATAACCACGGGATGGCCCAGTCAGAAAACAATGTATTGGATAATTCTTGGATAGTTCGAAGACAACATCAACAAACAAATCCGGTCCCTTTATCAATTTTGGATTGCTTCCATCAGGCCAACCCTCACCATCCTTCTGAAAGGAGCCAATACAAATCGTTCCTTCAGGGATTCCCCATCGCTTTCTTAAAATCGCGTTCTGCTCAGTTGACTGGGGCCTAAAATGTTCCAAATCAACCCCGATCGGGATGAGGTAAATCTTTTGAATTGGAACCCCCCAGCTTAGTAGCCGATGCATCATAATGCGATTTGAAACAACAATAACCGACAACGATGGAACAAGGTCAATAAAACGATTGATCTCATCGTCCAGTTCTTGACTAATACCAAAATCACCATGAAAAAAAGTGGCGATAACTTTGTTATTTGATCGTAACGCCTTCTTGGTGCCTCGAACCGCCAAGTCAAGGCAACCAAAATGAACAATACCGCCCCGAAAAAAACGACATGTGGTACTAATAAAACACTTCAAGCCCAAGTTTGATACATTTTCTGAAATGTATTTTCCATCCCACTTGATAGACCAGTCAACAGGTTCGACAATGTAAAGAACTGGCTGCAATCGAGAATTAACTCCAACTCGCAGTGAGTAAAGAACGTTCTTGACTATAGCCAAGGCATTCCCGAGCCGTGCGAGATTTGATGATATCCACACGATTAGACCTTTGCGACAGCGAAAAGTTCCTCAAGCCGCTTAAAGTGTTCATGGTCTGAATATTTCTCACGCACATGGCATTGAGCAGAACTTCCTAACCTATGCCTCTCGGTTGGCGAGGATAGCAATTCACTCAACATATTAGTAAGCATTTCAGGATTATTACGAGGAAAGATATACCCACAGCGACCGCCATCTAGTGCCTCTACGATCCCTGGTGCGTCTGAACCAACGCATGGGACACCACAAGACATCGCTTCAAGCAAGGCATTAGGACAACCTTCATTTTCAGATGGCATAACGAAGATCACGGATTTCGAATATATGTCGAAGAGCACATCTCTGTTCTGGTAACCCATAAATTCAACATTAGAAACTAGGCCAAGATTATTGACTTGTTGTACAAGTTTTTCTTTAAGATAACCATCTCCAATAAGCAACAGCTTCAGTCCGGGATATTTCGCTATCAATCTAGAAAAAGCAACTATCAAGACAGCGTGCATCTTTATTGGTTTTAAACTTCCTGTGAAAACAATATACTCTGTAGGCCTAAAACAATCAGAGGTAATTTCTGAATATGGCACAGAGTTTTTAAGAACAACAATTTTATTCTTAGTAATACATGGGTATTGAAGCAATGAGGATTTGACAGATTCTGAAACAGCAATACACTTCGTAACTTTCAATCCCAAAAATTCTAGAAGAAAATAACCAAACTTCGAACGATTTACCGGAATGGCAGCTTCACGGGTAAAGAATCTCGTTGAAGGCATCAGCCATGAAGCAATTTTAGAAATTAAAATTGGCTTATCAAGTGTTGCATAAACAACGCTAACCTTAAATTTATATAAAAACCAAAATATCCGAATTATGTTTATAGCTTTATTGGCAATATCGCAGAACAAATCAGGCACTAAAAAAATATGTCGACTTATTTTTCTTAAAACAAAGACGTGGTTCTCTGATAAACCAATCTCACTTAACAAACTATTTAAAGATCTCTCATAAGAAAACAAAACACAATAGACGTCATTGCCTAGCGACAGCATGTGCTGCATATCTCGAAGAAATACTTTTTCTGCGCCACCAACATCCATTGATTCAATTATAAATGCAATTTTCAACCCATAACCTTTTGACACAAATAAAATTTACCACTGCATCATTTAATTTGATTGTCTCTTATCAGACTTGAGTAAATTAATCTGCGATGGAACCCCTTCTAAACTCCATTTGTAGAGATTTTCTTTCGAAACAAGCCTTCGGACCGACCAATTGGCATAATGATTTCGGGCTTTTATTAGTTGTTTTAAAGCTTTTGGCGTTAAGTAGCTTGCAAGCGCAAACACAATCAGAAACAAACTTTCTTTTGGAACTTTATAACTGAACGTGCTCAATAGATCCTTAAAACGCCACGCCCTCACATCAGCCCATAGACTCAATACAATAACAGACTTGAGCGCCTTCAGTTTAGCGGACTGATCATCTATCACGGAATTCGATCCGTTAGATAACTCACGGAATCTTTTACAAATCTGGGCCTGCACTTGATTTCCTTCATCTCGTAGCCGATGGTGTGCCCATGAAGCACGAACACTCACCAAACTCTTTGCGTAAACGAGGATATCACCATAACGACACACACGCTTATACAAGTCTGCATCTTCGAAATAATCTGTTCCGTTGCGATATCCGCCACATTTTACGAAAATACCATTCCTATAAAGAATCGATGAATGTGCGAATGAGGTTTTTCCATGCCGACAAAGACCTGACAAATCTATATCTTTAATCCGAATTCCCTGACTATTAATCGTTTCAAACAATGATCCAACCAGAACCGCATTGGGGTTTTCTGTTAGTGCTCTAACTTGTAGTTCAAGCCGATCATTTCTAGAAAGATCATCGGCATCCATTCGTGCAACGTAATCTGAATTAGCATGATTAGCAACCCAATTAGAACTCGCAACTGGACCAAGTCGGTTGGGGCTTACTAACACTCTAATACGTTTGTCTTGTTGAGCGTAACGCTTAATGAGGTCTAACGAACCGTCCGACGAACAGTCATCACCAATAATGAATTCAAAATTCACGTATGTCTGACACAGTATAGATTCTATAGCCACCGGTAAAAAAGGCATGCCATTGTGCACTGGCATGACAATGCTAATTAATGGATTTTTAGATTCAGAAGGATTCATGGGCTTAATGTTACACCTGCATAGTTTTAGCTATTACTCGCTGAAGCTGTTCCCAGCGCGCCGGGCTAATCCATGGTTTTATGTATTCGCACACTAGGGGCTTGAATATACGCTTGATGACGAGCTCTCGTTTGCCAACGTCTCTACAGAATCCCCAAACCCGATACCGATTGGTCAATATTTCCTTGGCTGTTAGCCGATAAACATAAGGCACCACCAGTTGCTTTGGGTAGGCTACTCGAAACGGCTGGGGGTTAGTGAGCGTTCTGCCACTGTCAAAATACTGGCGAATGGCGATTGCCGGGTCGTCACCCAGGTAGCGTGCATAGTCTACCCAAGTGTTGGCACGCATATCCGCTTCTATCAGGAAGTGCTGACCCGATTCTCGATCACGTAAACAGGTTGTATTCACAAAGCCGTGTGCCCCAAGCACTTGCCCCTGTTTGCGCAACAGCTCAAAAACCTCGGCAGGTACAGTGGCTAATTGTGCATAGTGACGCACAGACGATGGGCCCAATGCGGTGCCAACAAATTGAGTCATGCTTGAATAGCTGAAATGAATCAACGCACCATGTTGATAGAACCCCGACAAATCCAGCAAATCACCTTCAATCCGTTGCTGAACCAGCAGCGGAAAGACCAGGGGTTTGCCCAGCACTTCCTCCAGATTGTCTCCGGGTGCATACGGGAATACGCCGGCACCACCCGCTGATACATCATTTTTGAGCATCACTTGATACGGCGTTTGCAGCAAAATCGACTTCAACGCACCGACATCTGCGGCGACGCTAAACGCCGGAGTAGAAATACCCTCAGCCTGCAACAATTGCGAAAGCATCACTTTAGACCCGATGTGTTTGAAGTTTTCAGCAGAACAAACCGGTAATAGCTTGAGTTTGATGTCATCACTTAAATCAGACGCAACAATCTGCAGCAACACCTCATCGTCAGCGATCACGATAAGATCATACGGGTCAGAAGACCGTACGGCTGCCATTGCCAGCAAGTCTGCCGCATCGGCAGCCAGCCAGACCTGGCGAACCGGTTTCAGCATGCTGTGATCTTGGGCAGTAGTCAGCACGTCCACCTCGAAGCCCGCTCGTCCGAACAGCTTGGGCAGCGCTCGCATCAACCCCGCGTAGTGGCCAATGAGCAACGCCTTATAGGCCATCAGCTACCCCGCACGCTTGCTTTTGCCATATACCGGGCACCCACCGCAACAAGACCAAACCTCTTGCCAATAGGTATTTTTTGAATTCAGTCACTTCCTGATGCCATGTGTCATCTGCATCCGTTACAATCCAACGCAGCACCTGCCGATCTGGCGAAACCGTTTCAAGAAGCAACGAGGCCCTAGGCATATGTGTTCTAGATGTAACCAACAGCACGGTGCCATCATCACCGTATACAGCAGCCTCTGACAACAGACAGGCCGTTTCTAACGCATTTTCTAGCGTTATATTTGCTCGAGTGCCCAACACAATATCCCCCGCAGCAAATCGCTTCTTTAACTCCGGGGTGTACAGGAACTGATTTGCGAAGGTTTGCGTAGACAATCCCGCCCCGCCATTGACCCCAGAGATAATCAGCCGATTGATCACCCCATTTTCCAAAAAATTAAGGCCAGCATCCACACGGGAATACTGGCCTGTAAACACCACACCAACAAGCGGCGGTTTCTGAATATTAAGGTCTGAATAAGTCCTTTGTTTAAAGTCGATGAATAGCGCAAGGAGTACTAAAAGGCATGCAGCCACAACGCCAGAAAATAATTGCCGCATACGCATACGCCAGCAGCCACGCCTTCACTGTGGCAACAACTCCCGATACACCACCAGCGTCTTTTCAATCACAATCTTTTCGTCAAACTCTGCTAGTACTTTGGCACGGGCAGCAGCACCAAGCCTTTGACGCAAAGCCGAGTTATCCTGAAGGCGGGCAATCGCCTGTGCCAAGGCCTCAGCATTCTTTACTGGTACCAGTAACCCATCCACGTCGTTCGTAACCACTTCCCGACAACCCGGCACATCGGTGGTCACTAGTGCCAAACCGCAAGCCCCTGCTTCGATCAGCCCCTTGGGCAACCCTTCGCGGTAACTCGGTAACACCACGACATCCACCGAGTTAAACAAAGCGGGCATATCATCCACATGCCCCAGGCTTTTAACCAGGCCTTCCTGTACCCAGGCATTGATCGTTGCTAACGGTACCGCCGCCGGGTTACCCGGATCTGGATCGCCGGCTAATAAAAACTCAATGTCTCTGCCTTGGGCTTTAAGCAGGCGAATGGCTTCAATGTACTCCGCCAGGCCTTTGTCCCATAGCAAACGGGCGGGTAATAGCAAGCGTAGTCGTCCCGCACCATCAACAACCTTCTCCGCGCTTTCGGCCAGTTGCCGCGGGCCGGGGGTGAAGCGGCGGCAATCCACCCCGGAGCCCGGTATCAGTCGAATCTGCTCTGCTGAAACCAACCCAGCACGCTTAAAAAGCGCCACATCATCCGGGTTCTGCAAAATCAACCGCGCATTCCTGCCGCCTAAAGCCAGACGCATGAGGCCCCGTACCAATGGGCGTAAACAGCGGGCTTTAAGATCATTGCTGGTAAAGACATAGCCCATGCCTGTTGCCGCATTTACGCGAGAAACACCACCCATGCGCGCGGCAATGGCCCCATAGACGACGCACTTAAGGGTAAAGGCATGCACCAGATCTACCCGTTCTGCACGGATCAGCTTATACAACCAATACAGCAGCGCCATCTCCCGTAGCGGGTTCAAACTACGCCGCTGCATGGGCGCAGGAAACCAGCGAAAGCCCAATGCCTGCAATTGTGCGCCATAGGCACCGGGTGGTGAGACCAGCAATACCTCATACCCCGCGTCACGCAGAGCAACGGCCAGCGAACGCCGAAAGTTATACAAGTACCAATCGGTATTGGCGAAGAGGAGGATTTTCAACGGGGCATTCAAGCGCGGCTGGGTAAAAAAGGCACGCCAGTGGATCATCAACTGTTGGCTTTAGCTCATCACGGTTTGACTAAAACGCCAAAGCATCGGTCAGACCTGTGAAACCGGCAACCGCATCCGGCCACTGCGGCCGTGCCTGACGCGCAAGCCAATCGCTCACTGCAATCCGAATCAATGCATTACGGGTTTTTCCAGACTGCTGAGCCATATCTGTAAGGCATTGACCCATTGCGTCATTCAGATAAATATTGAAACCTCCACTGTGATAGCCATAACACGTTAATAATGTCGGGTACAAAGACCAACGTTGCCTGGCCTCTATTCAAAAGGGTAAAAGCGGTAAGGAATCCAGGCAAATGAATGAGTGGCAAATACTAACCAGACAAACTCCACCATTGCGTAATAGAACAAGACTATTGCCACATAGTCCTTGCGTTGCGCCGCATTGCGACCTAACACCTCGGGCAAATGGGCGAACGCGAACATCTGAATCGGCAACAGATACAGCCCTACCCGGTCAACGGCTGTACTCGACTGAGACACAAAATACGCGCCGAACAACGCTAACGAAATAACCGCTAACCAGAACCATAGTAGCTTTTGCGTAGGTGATAGATCGAATTTGTTCCGATAGAAAAGGTAAATCACCGCTGGAAAAGCATTCATCAACAGACGCACCAAAGCGCCTTCAGATTGCAAGGCAGCATCCACATAGTTGGTTTGTAGCGACTCGACCGAGTTCTCAAGCAGCACCCCGTAAGAAAAGAATCCGATTACGACCAGCCAGAGTAACGTCATCACCCGGCGCTGGCTATTAACCAGCGCAAGAATAGGCAACAAAAGCAGTGCTGATTTATGAAATGTCGCCCCCAGCACCACCCAGATCATGAACGCGCGAGTTTTTTGTCGTTGCAACGCCACCAAACCCGCCATAATGCAGCCCAGTGCAAAACCCTGTCGGCTATAACCCATACCCAACACCAGCACTACATAGGGTACAGACACGGCCAATGCTAACCAGGGCCGAGGTAAACTGCGGCAGAACAACACCAAACCGTAGCTGAAAAACATCCCGCCCATCAAGTTAACCGCATGCACCGACCAACCTGCCTTCGCCCCAATCCACATCAGTAGTCGGTAGCCCGGATCGCTCATCCACCATTCTGCATAGCGGCTATCTGATGCTGCACTTTCGAAATGTGCAGCATAGTTACCCCAATCGCCCCCCACCTCATGGCGCAATCCCACCAGCAACAGCAACGCCAGCGTTATCCAGCGCCAATTGCTGGGCATGGGTCGACTTAAACCGACCGCTACTGACTGTCTTGACCGCGCCAGTTCCTGGATAGCGGCATAAGCAGGCACCAGAAACATCAACCAGTAGGGCCACATATCAGTGGTTAGCCTCGTGCCACGCTTGAAACATCAGCACCGCCCACAGGCTGGCGGTATGATCGGCCCGGCCACTCAGATGTTCCTGCCAACGCTGGCGAATCGGCGCAGGGTCAAAGTACCCTTCCACCTCCAAGCGCCTAACCTCTAACAAGGCCTCGGCCCAAGCCCGCAATGGCCCGCGCAACCACTGCCCCACCGGTATAGCGAAACCGGCCTTGGGTCGTTCGATCAGCTCACGAGGCACATACTTATATAACACCTGGCGCAACAGCCACTTACCAGTATTACCCCGGATCTTCATTCTCATGGGCAAGCGCCAGGCCAACTCGGCCACCCGATGATCCAGAAACGGTACACGCGTCTCGAGGCTGGTGGCCATGGCAGCACGATCCAGTTTACACAAAATATCATCCGGCAAGTAGGTCAGCGTATCGCGATACATCATCTGTGCCACAGAGTCCAACCCCTGCGGCAGTACCACATCGACCCGTTGCCGCAAGGGGCTATCATACAAGGCGACGGGCTTGGTACCGCCCACACCCCGAACAACGGCTGCTGGGTCAACCCACTCTGTCACCAGGCTCCAGTATAGGTCTTCCAGAGTCTTGACATGACCCAAACGGCGCGCCAGCTTATGGACTTTGCTTCCCATGAGTGCCACCCCCGCCACCCGCCCCAGGGTAGCCCAGAGCATCGGTGGCACGGCGTTGATCGAGTCTGCCAGCGCCCGCCGCAACGGAAAGGGCAGCCAAGAAAATCGGTCCCAGATGCGCGGGCCCCAGAAGTACCGATTGTAGCCACCAAACAGTTCATCCCCCGCATCCCCCGATAACGCGACCGTTACATTCTGCCGTGCCGCTTTACACACCAGATGGGTAGGTATCTGCGATGAATCGGCAAAAGGCTCATCGTACATCTCGGGCAGGCTTGAAATAACATCTAAGGCTATCGGTGGTGTGACCCGCATTTCATGATGGTCTGTACCCAGGTGACGGGCCACCGCCAGCGCATGAGGCGACTCATCAAAGTCTGCCTCATCAAAGCCAATCGTAAAGGTCTTCACCGGGCGAGATGCCTGCTGCTGCATAAAAGCTACAATGGTCGAAGAATCCACCCCACCCGATAAAAACGCCCCCAGTGGCACATCAGCCAGTGACTGCTGCTTGACGGCATCACCCAGCACCCTCTCCAGCTCACCACAGGCGACTTGCTCATTGGTCAACGGATTCTTCAAGCCATTGATCACAGCATCTGAAAGCGACCACCACCGCGTCATCGTGGTGTGCTCAGTGCCCGCAGCCAGCGAGAGCAGGCAACCGGGCTCTAACTTATAAACTCCTTGGTAAATACTCAGTGGCGCTGGCACATAGCTAAAGCGCATATACTCCGCCAGTGCCTCACGCGAGACGGCAGCATCAAAACCCTGATACGCCCGCAACGCCTTGAGCTCGGAGCCAAACACAAACGCCCGCTGTGCCCCCCGCCCAACCCAACCGTAGTACAGCGGCTTTTCACCAAAGCGGTCGCGTGCCAAAGTGAGCGTTCGGGTTTGCCGATCCCATAGCGCAATGGCAAACATCCCCACGCAGCGGTGTAACGTCGCTGCTAACCCCCAACATTCAAACGCGGACAGCAGAGTTTCTGTATCCGAATGGCCACGCCAATCAGGTGCCGCCCCGGCAGCCTGCAACTCAGCTCGCAACAGCAAGTGGTTATAGATCTCACCATTAAAGGCCAAGACATAGCGCCCGCTCACCGAGTGCATTGGCTGGTGCCCGGCATGCGAGAGATCGACAATCGACAGCCGCCGGTGGCTCAGTGCAACACCTACAGTTTCATCAACCCAAGTGCCTGAATCATCAGGGCCGCGGTACGAAATCGTCTCGGCCATGTTCGAAACCGTCTCGGCCATGTTCTCCTGAACAGAGCGACTGAGATAACCCGCAAAACCACACATCAGCTGAAATTCTCTGGCAAAATCTGCGACAACGGCTCAAAGATAATCATTTATATCCTCCATGCTGTTCAGTGAAACCAGATCAATCTCTGTCGCGACTGGCAACGCTTCTACACGGAAACCCTTCTCTGCCAGTTGACCGATGACGTAAAGAAAGCCATGTTCCCCGGTCTTCTTCCCATATTTACCTGGAAAGTCATCAAGCAACACCTCGAAAACCGGCTGCTTACGGAAGATAAACAATCCGATATCGCGTTCCCCTTTTGGTGGAAGAGAAATACCCAACTCTCGTGTTTCATACAACCCAGCAACTTCCCCCTGCTGGTTGCGAGAAATGAACGTGTACGCACTATCGACAAGACGCGTGACTAAGGTGAAGTCGTTTTGGTGAAGCAGGTGCGCAGTTACCATAGCATTCACCGTCGCAGGTTGCACGAAAGGTATGTCTCCCCATATCAGCAATACGTGTTCGGCCGCATCGTAAGCAGGCGAATCCTTAAATCTCAGCACAGCATCTCCCATACCCAGTGGCTCGGCCTGAATAATTAATTCGGCATTCAAAGCGTGCGCCAGCAAAGACTGAGCAACAAGATCTTTCCCTTCAGGACTGACGATCACTGTTGGATTCTTGTCATAGGGTTCCAGCAAACTGGCAATTCGAACCAATATAGGCAAACCCTGTATGGGAAACAATGTCTTAGGATAGGGCAGTCCGGCACGCGTACCACGTCCTGCGGCTGCCACAAGAGCACGCACCTCACTCATTGAAATCCCTACCAACCTGCCCCGCCAATCCGCGACCAATCGCAGTATACAAGACTGGGGCACTCTTACCCACCAAATAGGAAAGCGCTTCGCCCCAACCGTTGCGTTGTGCTGTTCGCATCAGCACAGCCACCACTGCAAGACCATGCCGGACCAATGGCCAGTCGAAATAGCGACGATTGAGTACCAGCGTGTTCTTTAGGTAGTAGTACACTTTGGCCGGTGTATACGGGCGCTTACTTACGTCTGGATGCATATGCCGTGCATTGATAACCGAACATACCTTCCCGACTGCACGAAGTCTGAAGAAATAGTCGACCTCGTCACCAAACATGAAGAAACCACAGTCAACATTACCAACCTGTCGAACTGCGGCAAGATCAATCAATGCGCCATTGAAGAAGTGCGCAAAGGGATAGATTCCATCTGGCGAAACGGCCTCAAGGTCCTCAAGAAAAAACAACTTGCGATGCTTCTTAAAAATCACCGGAAAACTCTTTGCGTTCAGCACAGGGAACGGAAAGACAAACTCACCCGGGGAATCCTCCTTCACTACAACAGAAGAGGCACAGACAACCCCAGTACGTAGCATTGGCTCTAGTACTTCAAGTGCGCGGGCATCTGGAAAACCATCATCATCCATTAACCATACAGCATCAAAACCACCGTCAAGCGCGACCTGGATACAGCGTTGCCAACCTCCTGCTGAACCTGAATTCTCTTGGGTAACGAAGGATGCACCTCTGGACGTTAACATACCCACAGTTTCATCGGTGCTCGCGTTGTTGACCACAAACACACCATCCGGCTTTCGAGTCTGGACGTCAATATGATCGAGACAGCGTTCAAGCAGTCGGCAACGATTATGGGTGACAACGGCTGCTAGAATCTTCATTTTGTAGTTGGTGTAATTACACGGCAATGGGTTTTTGCAAGAGAACATGCAGATCCGCCCTCTCCTCATTGTTCAAATTAAGAAACTATCGGAATTAAACCTCAGATACCTTGTACGAATAACATCGCCACTTCCGCACAGAAAGCAGCTATTCTTAAAACCGTCACTCATCACTAGCCCTTTGAAATTCAAGCCAACTGTCTTCTTGTATTCGAATAGACTCAATACCAGCCGCACGCGCAGCCTCTACCCCTGCTTCAGAGTCTTCAAAGACTAAAGCCTGATTCGGTTTACAATTTTTCAGAGATAGTACTTTCTCGAATATCAGAGGGCTTGGTTTTGCATGTTCAACGTCTTCTGCACACACCACTGGATCGAACCAAGTCTCATACCCTAAAAGTTCAAGAGCCAAACTGACCGTGCCCCGAGAGCCCGAAGTCGCCATGCTCAACTGAAAGTGCTGCCGGGCCCACCGCAAAAATCGATCTACTCCCGGCAGGGGTTGCAACTGTAAACGCATCATCTCCCTCACCAGACTCTGCTTTGCAGTCACTAACTGATTCAATTCATCTGTATTAAGAATCACGCCAGAATCTGCAGCGCAACGCAAGATTGCTTCAGCAGTTCTCATACCTGCAACTGAAGGATAATCGACAGCAACCCCCATCGACTGAAGCACACTATTAAAAGCTGCTGCATGCAAGGGTGATGTATCAGCAATCGTCCCGTCAAAATCAAAAATTAGCAGTTTTCTGCCTTGCAGCAGCGGAAGATTATGCATCATCTCTGCCATTCACACCGACAGGGTTGAAGCTTCATATAGATTCAGAATGGCCTGAACAACCTTGACACCATCGTGCTTACCCGGTTCTTGGGGTGATTCAAATGCATCCGTTATACGATGGATAGGAACATCGGCAAAACCCTCCTCATCGAGTTCTACGTATGTGTCGTTAGATTTGATCTGACTGTGGTTGACCAGCACCACATTAAAAAGCTCTTGCATGGTGTATGCGCGCGCATCAGACATATTCAGATACCGATGCGCACCCTTAATGTAGTCGGATGCTTTATAGGTCGGCGTCTCATAGTCGGCTCCGATATTGGTGACAAATACCTTCAAAGCGCCTTTGTTGTCTGCCACTGATTGGGCGAGACCTGCTGAAAGATAAGTCGGGTACAGAGAAGAGTGCTGCGTGCCGGCCGAATAAATGATGATGTCGGCCTGCTCCAGTGCTAAGCGAACGCCGGGAGAGACCGCAACATAACAATGATGGCGTTCAAGATAGTACCGTTTTTCTTCCAGACTCAATATTTCAAAGCGCTCCCTATCCAGCAGTTTGTCCAGCAAGTAGATCCGGTCAACACGAACATTCGAGCGCAGTTCCACAATCTCGGCTTCGGAGTATAGAGTTTGGCCATTCTCACGCAGGGCTACCAGTTGCTTGTCTTCAATGCTAGTCGGCAACACCGTACCGCGCAGCTTGAACAGCCGATCCATGAAGCGGGTAGCCGCCTCAAAGTTGCGGTTAAACCGCAAGAAGGCGCCAGCGTAGAGGCAGTTCATGATGGAGCAGTCCGAGAAATCAAATTTCTCGCCGCGCACTGCCTCGATAGCTTCTAGACTCGACAGGAACTCCAGCACAAAAGCGCGCAACGAAAAGTACACCTTCTCGCTAGCAAAACGCGAACCGATCAGATCGAGCCTTTGACCGCTCGCAAATGACTGTAGTTGCGAAATGGCGTCCATATGGGATACACCTTCCGGGAAGCGAAACCTGAACACATTCAGATTGGCGGCGTAATCTGGATCGTCCTGCGGGAGCATAAGCTCTTGAACCTTGCGGATGTCGGATGGTCCCAGCATACCGAAAAAGCGGCGGATGGCCCCCGTGGACTTACCGTCGTCGTAGGCATTGACAACCGACGTCACGTACAGTCCCTGCCGTGCAAGCAAGGCAGGGATGACAGCGGCGGCTCCACGGCCACCGTTGAAAATCACAACATTCAACATCTCGAAGCTCCCATCATGAAGACTGCAGAAGGTCACGATAGACCTGTGTGTAAAGTGCGACGCCTTCTTCAAGAGAGAAGGCCCGACTGTTTTCTCGAATATTCACGGGTGCATTGCCCGCCCTCTTCAAAGCTATGACTTTTTCCAGCGCCTCCAGCAAGGCGGCGTCGGAAAAGTCCTGGGCCAGTACAGAAGCGTTCCGATTCGGGTCGATGATGTCATCGAGGTCGCCAACCCCCGCGTTGGCTATAACCGGTACATTGCAGGCAAAAAGCTCAGCCAGTTTGGTTGGCGAGCAGCCTATCTTGGTGTGATCGGCCCGAATGAATACAACCGAGAGAGCGGCCAGTGCAATGTGCGCCGGTACGGCCTCGCGCGGCGCTGTGGTGACCCTGATCCGCTCAGTTGGTACACCCTGGCGTTCGCATTCCCCCAACACCAGCGCCTCGCCGTTATTAGAGAGAAACAGGAAGTAGGCCTTGGGCTGCAGCGTCAATAACTGTCTGAAAAGGGCAACCATTTCCCGGAGCAAATAGTCAGTACCCAGCGAACCCAAGTAAAGCAGTACGAACGCATCAGGAGGCAAGCTGAGCTCAGTCCGGGCCGACTCGATACTCCTGGCAGTCACCCGTGCGACATCGAAGTGAGCGAAATCTGCACAACAAGGCACCACATGAAAACGGGCCATGCCGGACGAAGTGCCGCCGAAGTAAGACTTGTTCAAAACCTCACAGGCTCGGTGTGTCAGACAAATCACTCTGTCCGCGGCTTGCAACATGGGGCCTTCAAATTGCTTCATCCGCTTGTAGAGCATGCGTTTGATGCCACACGTGTGCTGCAAACCCCAATCGGCATAAAAATCGCGAAAGTCAAAAACAAACTTCAGCTTGAAGCGCTGCTTGAGCCGGTGCCCGATCACAGCCGTGGGGTGACTGCGGCAATGCACAAGCTGCACTCCGCCCGCGACCACGATGCGGTGCGCAGCGCGGGAAAGCCTCAGCTGCGTGAGTACCGGGCCCATGATAGCGGGCCGGTTTCGGTACGGCACCCGAGTCCAACGGATGCCAGCTTCGCGGAACTGGGTGTCGTACTTCGCGATCAAGTCGTCGTGACCCTCTGGCTCTGCGCTCAGCAAGTTCATTTTGAACCCGGCTTGTGCAAGCCCAAGCACGTAGGGCGCCACCTGGGAACGCCCAATGTGGGTGGTGATACCATTCTGGCTTATGTAGAGAACCGTCATTTTGCAAGGATTGATTGGATTGTGGCAATCCAGTCCTTCCGGACCGCATTTGGAGAGGAGCCAGCGGCAAGCTCCAGCGCTCCGGCCGACCAACGCTTTCGCTGCAGAGGATCGAGATGAACAGTTTCCATGGCTGTCACCCAGACCTCGATGCTGTCGGGGCGGGAGGGCTCAGGAATGGGCAGCAACAGACCGGCAGCTGGCGCACACTGCGGGCCGAGTGGGGTGTTGGTTGGCAGACCAAACAGCAAGCGCATGCCGCCGCCAACGCAATCGGCCGCAAGCAAGGGGATACCTAACGACGCGGCCAGGATGGCCACAGTGGGTACCCCTTCATGCCGGGATGTTAGCAAAAAGGCAAGAGCACCCGACATGAACTGCTCGGGCTTGGTAGTGTTGCCGACAAAGAGTACCTGCGCATCTGAATCGGCCCGCGTAGAAGTGGATAGGCCGAGTTGTCCCGCGAGTGCTTTCATCTCAGGCAGCAGCGGCCCATCGCCCACCACAACCAACTGCTGGCCCCGTTGACGAGCCGAGTAGGCTGCGAATACAGCCAACAAACCATCCAGATTCTTTTCGTGGACTGCCCGGGCACAGAACACAAACCGGGGCGATTCCCCAGCATGCTCGTCAGACGGCTGCACGTAAGCCATAAAGGTCTTGAACACTCCAAGCTGACTCGGTGCCAGACGGTATAGCACACGATACTCATCTGCAATACCCGGTGCAATGGCGAGCACACGATCAAACCGCCGGTAGACAAAGCCCACCAGCCACCGCAATCGAACCATAGTGGCGTTGGTCGGGTTTTCCATCAGATTGATTACCGCCAGGCTGATCATTCTGTCTCGGCCTTGACTGAGCGCATTGATGAGGTCGGCGCGCCACAGCACGCTGATGGTTAGTTCGCAACCAAGCTGCTTCTTCAATGCACTGAGCCTAGAAGCCACCGAAAAATAATCCAGCACGCGCAACCACGATTGCCTTGGCCGACCGCTGCCCAACGCGTAAAACGGAACCTCGACAGTAAAAAAGGGTTTAGTAGCAGCCTGATCGAAGCTAGCGATGCTAACTTGGTAATCACCCTCCAGCAACTGGGCGATGCTATTTACCAGCTTTTCCGCGCCACCAGCCAACGCCATGGAAGGAATCACCAGCAGCACGCGCCTCATGCGAAATACTTTCGTACTACCCGGTGAAGATAGTCGGGCCCAAAGGCCACTTGTGCTAGTGCTGCCGCAGCCAGCATGGGCTGGGTGTCAATGTGATACGCTGCACCCTTGGAAATCCGCACAACCTTGGCCTTCAACCCAAGCGCAGACTCGATGGTACCTACAATCTCCATCACCGAAATGGACTTTGGGTTTGCAACATTTAACACCCTGCATGCAGGCAGCGGCAAGGACAGCCACGCATCGACAATTCGCACGACATCGTCCACATCCACTATGTTGCGCGCCGCGTGTTCCCAGACCTGAACCTCCTGGCCTGTGCGTATGCGCGCCACCAGCGAAGCCAGCAATGTGTTGGGCGGTGCATTAGGACCCGCTACTTGGGGAAGCCGAACCACTAGCCCGACTGGATGCGACAGGACCAAGGCCTCCATGGCTTGCTTGTGGCGCACGTAGGGCCGATCACATACGTCGGGATCGTACACGCTACAGGTGCCGAAATAAAGAAAAGGGCGATCGTCGGTAGCCTGAGCAAGTGTGTTTATCAACAAGGTACGCTCCCGCTCGAAGTGATCAGCTTCGACACAATCCGAGCGCGAAACGCCTGAAGCGTACACAATGACGGAGCGGTTTCGCACAAGGCCCTTGGAGAATGCCGTAGCTAACATCCCGTCACCTAGAATTTGCAAGCTGGCTAAAGGTAAATTAATAATCGGAGAAAACATTCTCAATAGTCCCTCCAGAAAACTAGCTGCGCTTCACCGTCTTCATTGCCACAAATTGTTTGTGACGAGTACTCAAAACTTTTACCGTGCGGATTTATAGGCATTGGTAAGTGAGGCAGAGCATAGAGATCATAAAAGGCCAAGCAACGCAAGGTAGTTACGGGCCGCAATTTCTGGGGAAAAATCTGCCCCCCGGCGTTTCAACGCCACTTTATCTACCGGTTCGGAAAGCGCGGCATCCATGGCTTGCGATAAAGCACGAGCATCACCAACCGGCGTCAACTTGCCCCAGCGACCGTTTTCCAGAATCTCGGCGGGACCCGAAGGGCAGTCGGTTGAAACGACTGGAACCCCGAAAGAAAGAGCTTCAATCAAGACTGTAGGCAGCCCTTCATAGTCAGAGGAAAGCACGAACAGATCGGCGCTGGCATAAAACGGAGACGGGTCGGCATGGAAGCCGGCAAAGATGACCCGGCCGGCAACGCCCAGCTCGGCGGCCAGCGCACGTATCAGAAGCTCATGGTCCCCGGCACCCAACAGCATCAGCCGAGTCGTGGAGCGAGTGAGCATGGCAAAAGCACGTAGGAGCAACGGGTGGTTTTTCTGATCTTTCAGTGTGCCCACCGTCAGAATGCGTTCGCCTCGCGGGCAATTCCACATCATTTCTGCCTTGGCGAGCGCCTCAGCGGCCGGCAACAGACGCTGCGGGATGGGGTTGTGAAGTACCTTGACACAATGGGAGGCCAAACCAGCGAGGCGAGCTGTATCCACCGCCGATCCTTCAGAAACCGCGGCCACATGATCCGCATAACGATAGGTTGCACGCATACTGCCATGCATCAAGAACGTATGAAGCCAGCCCCACGAAGCATACTGGCGGGACAAAGTGTTGTGTTCCACCAAAAGCAACGGGCATCTATGCCCAGATAAAGCCCGACCGACAACCGCCATCGATGTCAACGGCCACATGTGGGCAATCAATGCTTGTGGTCGCCGCTTACGCAAGTATTGAGCAAGAGGTAAAAGAACACACCGGACCTTTTCAACCTCCAAGCTGTTGACGGAAAAATCGCGCAGCGCCTCTTTCAGGAATTCACCATCGGCACACATTAGGACAAATTCAACCTGGTGTCCCATCGAAGTAAAGGATTTGGCGAGATCGATGCTGATACGTTCAGCGCCACCGCCGCCGAGGTTAGGGATAAGAATGGCGATAAGCACCTTTAATGATCTCTCACTTTAGTTCAATGTATGAGGTACGAAAGATCATCCGATGCGCCCACTTTAATGTAGCGTAGACCCGTATTCCAGCTATTCTTAAAATCGCCCATTTTAAGGCTACACCATTTTGGATCTGGAATATTTTTGTCAATCTATAGGCCGGCGAAAGATTTAGCCACGAAGATTTTAGACAAGAGATTTCAATATCTCTGGCTAGCGGCTGCATATCAATTGACAAACTGGCGTTTGCTTTTGGCATAGAGATCAATTCACGGATATAGGCCAGTAGTGCAAGTTGTTGTTCAGCTTTTTTTTGCTCTTTGATTTCGTACTCAATGATTTGTTTGATTTTTGTGGGAACCTGGGCGGACAAAGATAGGGTATCGTCGTGAATTCTATATTCGACAAGAGGCTCTGGAAGGTGGCCAACTTTTCCACCATCGCGATGGAGAACGGTATTGAGGGGGGTGTCCTCGCTTTGAACCTTCTGACAGGGCTCAATAAGAGATTCGAAAACTTTCTTGGAATATGAAGAAGTCGAACCGTAAACAAAAAAATCACTCTTGATATTCTTAAGCCACGGCAACCTGGATGATGCACTCCCTTTTGGACACCTATTAACGTTAATTCTTTTAGAATCGGAATTTATCAAATCGTAATTTGAGAACACTCCATCAAAACCACACATCCACATGTTGGTAAGTTTTCTTGTTCGATCAGCACTTGAAATATCATCCCCGGCAGCGAGTATAATGAACTCGCCTCGAGCCTCGTGTGCCACATGAATAACATGCTTTAGAACCCCTAGATTGTCGGGATTACGTCTAATTCTGATGCGATTTTGGCCGTCATATTGTGAGGCCATGGCCTCCATAATCTCAAAAGTCCGGTCTGTCGAACAATCATCAGAAAGAATGATTTCCAACGGCTCATACGTCTGGGCAAACGCCCCTTCAACCGCCTCTCGGATGTATTTTTCCTGGTTGTAGGCAAACAGCGCAAACGTCACCAAGGGACGCTCCTCCAGCGGCGGCAGCATTAATTCCTGGTCTTCAGCCACGGCAAGCCTCACGAATTACCTCAACACCATCAGTAACAATCTGCGGCCCTATTGGCAAGCTCAAAAGTTCCGCAGCCACCCTCTCCGCCACTGGAAAAGCCCCGACCTTAAACCCCATCTCGGCATACGCCGTCTGCAAATGCGGCGGGATTGGGTAGTGAATCATCGTACCAATACCCTGCTCGGCCAATCGCTGCTGAGGTGCATCTCGGTTAGTGTGCCGTACCACAAACAAATGCCACACCGGCTCCGCCCATTCGGGTACCTGCGGCAGCACCAGCCCACACCCGGCCAGCTCTTCCAGATACCGTTGAGCAATCCCAGCGCGCCGCGCATTCCACTCATCCAGATATTTCAGTTTCACCCGCAGCACCGCCGCCTGAATCGGGTCGAGCCGACTATTGAAGCCCTGTACCTCATTCAC
>JACCDN010204251.1_pt1 | contig 42776 bp, 42 predicted proteins | sample 7441691 | NCBI WGS metagenome assembly JACCDN01 (sample SAMN15323439, study PRJNA562643) | freshwater metagenome | isolation source: river surface water | place: USA:Blue River Watershed | collected 2017-08-16 | reverse complement strand
TATCTATAGCGGGCGACTTAAGAAATTCCACTCGCCTCTTGAACCGATCTGGAGCAACAGGCGGTCTCTTGCTAAAGATCCCATCTTCTGCGCGTGGCTTGGTCCATAAAGTTTCATTTGAAAGAACGGTTTTAAAAGCTTCAAAATCATTATTCTTAACAGAGCCTTGAATATGTTCACGACTTTCTTCTGTATAGTGTCCAACATACCTTAAATCTACAAGCACCGCTTTAATGCGAGAATCGAGGATTTCCCACTTTGATTCAGCAGAATCTTGCCTATCTTTCTCATCTGTCTCATTTATGAAGATTCTTTTAACATCGTCTATATAAGACGGGATAATCAGCTCAAATAATTTTTTTTGTTGTTCTAAAGTAATATCTGGAATATTGCGCAATTTTAACTCCGCTACTTTTTTCTTAGAGGCCTCTCCTGTTAACCCTACGCAATCAGCAAAGATTTCTATCAATTCATCTGGAAAACTAGCCGTTTTTAAATCTGTTCTCACTTGCTGTGCGGTTCTATATTTTAAATCATAACCATGACCAATAGTAACCCCACTGCGCTCCCCTGGACAATGGGGTTGTCGACAAGCCGTTTCTGTCCCTTCAGCACCCCATGTCAATTGCTCTATAGAAGCCCATAATACATCTGTGGCATTTCTGGATGCCTGCATTTCGTTTGGTGCAGCCTGTACAGCGGCTGTTGGTTCAACAGCCGGTGTTGGCATAGCCTGAATGGGTATCGTTTGCACAGGTATCACACGCGATTGAGCGCTGAACATAGGCAGGGTGTGATTTCCTGGGTTATGCCCTGTTGAATGGGGTGGGTGAAACCCTACATGCGTTGCAGACAAAGAACTTTGTGTTTTTTGCTGCATAGCATGATTGATGCCGCCCGCTACCACACCCATGATCCCACCTTTTACAAAACCACTTAATGGATTTTGCGATCGTACGCCAGAGACTAAACCGCCAGCGGCTGCACCCACTACGCCGCATCCAAACAAATGATTCCCTAAGCCAGCGCTAGCGTTTGTTTGGGGTGCAGGAAATTGATGCGCGCTCTGTAAGTGGGGAGGGTACTGTGGGTGTACCGCTGCTGACGCTGTTGGTACGGTTTCTGCTTGAGCGGTGTGTGGAAGAAGTTCGGGGGGTGTTACTGGGAAATGAGCAGCGCTATACTCTTCAAACGCCTTATTAGAATTTTTCTCTAAAAAATATTGTTTTAAAGCGGGATTATAGCGGGGTGACTTAGACTTCAGATAAACAGCTTCTATCTGTTCCAATGGATTAGCTAAAAAATCTGCTCTTTTTTGATCATACTCTTCTATCAGTCTTTTTTTTACCTGTGCCTCGTCTGGAAGATTCCGAATATCCCAAGGAATGGTTTGATCATGCTGTCGGATAAATTGTGTATACGGCGTTGTATGCAGAATATCCCTCATCTCTTGAAGGTTCTTTCCGATTTTGTAATATTCCGGTTTAAGAGCAATGTACTTTTTTAGCTTATCCTCGGTTGCAAGATAAGCTGATTCCAGATGTTCTTGATAATATTTAAATAAGGCCTGTTTTCTTTTTTCCCCTGCTTCTTTTATTTTTTCATCTATCTCTTGATAATGAGGACTGCTGCTAAAAAGCATATAATTGCTTGCTGGATATGCACGATTGATATCAGCCAAATAACGCTGCTGAACAGATAAATTTTCTCGTATCTCTTGACGTAACTGTTCTTCTTGCTGTGTTAAATAAGCTTCCCACTCACTATCACGAGCAACGGCATCACCCTTGTAAGCATCTACAAACAACTTTCTTGAGGCGGCAATTGACTCTGCCTGTGCTGCAAGTTGAGCTTTAGTATTTACAGTTCTCAAAAATTATTCCTTCTTTATGACTGCCAGCAATATTTTTGATGCACCCTAATGCTACACCTTGGAGCATAATACGTACAAGCTGTGTAGTTGTTCAACCTTTGTTTCGATCTTAATAATCGTTTTACAATAAAACCTAAGGTTGAATACATAATATTCAGGGGGTTCATTATGGGTCTGCTAACCGATGCTGTTCACAATCGTGATCTTCAAACCGTGCAAAGCTTATTAGAGAGTGATTACGAATTTGATCCACGCCTTAATCAGGAGAGCGATAAAGAAGGTAACTGTGCCTTGATTATTGCAGCAAAACTGGGTTTTGCCGAGATGATCCCCCCCTTATTACAAGCCGAAGCTAATATCAATCAATCGGGTAGAAATGGCATAACCGCCCTACATATGGCTACCGATAACAACCATCTTGAAGTATTAGCGCTATTATTAAAACATCCTACGATTATTCCGAATAAATCCGATAGCCAGGGATGTACAGCGCTTCACATAGCGGCTCAAAAAGGGTTTTTTGAGAGTGCTAGCCTTTTAATAGGTGCCAAAGCGATTGTTAATAAAGCAGATAATAACGGACAAATGCCCATCGATATAGCGGCTAAACAAGGACATCAAATGCTAGTGGCGTTATTCATCCAATCCGGCGCTTCCATCAACGCCTCAGGAAGGCCAGCCTGGACGCCCTTACACTATGCTGCCAAGGCCAATGCTACTTCGGTAATACAAGTATTAATAGATGCGAATGCTCCCCTAGATGCGATAGACCGGGGTCGCAGAACAGCCCTACACATCGCGGTTGAAGCCAATAGCTTAGAAGCGGCAAGCTTACTGCTAAACCATGGTGCCGATGCACGCGCCATAACGAACGAAGATCATACGCCATTACAGCTGGCTAAAAAACACAAATATGAAGCAATGATTACATTACTAAAAACCCATTTACGAGAACATCCACAAACGGCTGAGCAGGCACAACTATTATCAGGACCCGATGCTGAAGAAGCGCTTCATTTCGACCTCGATGCATTGGTCTCAGAATTACCCAATTTGGCAGTAGGTCTTAGTAATGACCAGATACGTGTTGCGCAAGGAGAAGAATCCCAGTTTGAAATGCCGTCTGCATGGCGTGAAACCCTTTCTTCTACAGGTGGGTTTTTTCAACGTCAGTCTGAGGGTATACAAGCCCAAAGGCCACCTATGGCACCTGGTGCACGCGATCAAGAACCTGCAGCCACAATGATGTTGAATTTGTTTGGCGGCATGGGCAATTTTATGCAACAGGCGAGCAATACTGGCTCTCAACGATCAAACCAACGGGAAGCTTTTCAACAACCTCAAATGTCCAATCCCTTTGCCGCCTTGCTAAGGCCTAAGTAAAAAAAAGGGTAACTATTCAGCATAAATCAGCTACCAGCCATCCCTGAGACCCTCACCCCCCGGCCCCCACGGGGCCGCACCCCTTGTATCTTGACCCCGATCACTGACAAGTGATTCACTCGAGGGCACTTGAATGGGGGAACAGGCGCGCTAGATAAGCCATGAACTAGGCTTATAATAATCGTCAACAATGATTAAGGTTTGTGTCGAGTCCGTATTTTCAGAAGCATTTGGCTGTGTTTGCAATCTTGTACTTTCAAACACAGGCGTATAAGGCTGTACAGTATGCGGCACAGCGGACAATAACATTTTTGGTGGAGCACCCAGTTTTTTTAATTTTTCCACCAAACGCGTTTGCCCAAAGTTCTCGGCATAATCAAGGGCTGTTTTATCTTGATCATCCCAAAGATTTATAAAAACTTCTGGCGCCAAACTCTGCTCTAAAATACACAAGGCCACATCTTCTTGTCCTTTTTTGGCTGCAAGTAATAACGTGGTACAACCATCTCGTGCCGGAAGACTAAAATTAATCAACCTGCGCAATTCTTTGGCTTTTTTTATAAAAAAAACTGCACCTTCTTGATTATTATTTTGAATAAGAAGATGCAAGGGTGTATACGAGTAGTGATCAATAGCCTGAGTATTAACATTTACATCATACTGCAACAATAAACTCAAGCATGCTTTGCGTACTTCTTCTTCAAATTGTGCCGTCGCTGTAAAAGATAAAGCATGAAACCCACGGTCGTTGTGGTTTGGATTGACACATCGTGTTTCTAATAAATACTGAAGATCTTCTAGCGATTTATACCTCAGCAAACGTTCATTGAAACCTGCACGCTGATTAACTGCCTCATTCAAAGAGGGCAAATAATGCACTAACTTACGATCTAGATCAGCGAAAACATGACTGGCACTTGCCTCTATGTGACTCACAGTATGACTCACTGTAGTGCTCACAGCATGCCATTCCTCATCCGAAAACATGGTCTTGACTCCTGCTTATATTGTTATTGTTCACTAAGCCAATAGCTGATTAACGCATGAAAGTATGTGACTGATTAAAGGATTAAGTACAACCGAAAGCGTCTTGCTAGCTATTAACACGATCAAAATGATAAAACCATAGGGTTCTATGCTATCCAATACGAGGGCTAAACGCGGTGGTAAAAAAGAAGCCAGTACCCGACTACCATCTAAGGGTGGGATCGGAATAAGATTCACGACCATGAGTAATACATTCATCATAATGCCAGCCTGAGCCATATAGACTAAAAAAGAGGCTTGTTCAAAACCCATGCGTACGCATAATAGCGCTAGTTTGGCACCCAGGGCCCAACCTATCATCATCAACGCATTGGCCATGGGACCTGCGATAGCTACCAAGGCCGTATCGCGTCTAGGATGCTTAAGATTACGCCAGGTAATAGGTACGGGTTTGGCCCAGCCAAACATAAAACCACCGATACTTAAGGATAACAAGGGCACAAGAATAGTCCCCACCGGATCGACATGCTTAAAAGGGTTCAGTGTAAGACGCCCTAACATCCAGGCTGTTTTATCACCTAATAAAAGGGCCACCCATCCATGCGCCACTTCATGCACGGTAATACCAAACAATACGGGTAAGGCCCAAATCGCAATCTCTTGTACCAAATTAAAACTGTTCATGCTTTGCTTAGGCTTCCTTTGCTAGGGAATGCGTGGGCGTATCGTGCATCGCATGAGCGGGTGCTAAAGCAGCGCTTAATGTTTGTGCGGCATACATCTCAGACACAATATCGCAGCCACCTATTAATTCTCCTTGAATATATAATTGTGGGAAGGTAGGCCATGCGGCATAGGTGGGTAAGGTCGCACGTATATCGGGATTGGCTAAGACATCCACATAGGCATAATGTACATTCAGCCGATCCAAAATCTGTACAACTTTGGCTGAAAAACCGCATTGCGGTGCCTTCGGCGATCCCTTCATATAAACCAACACCGGGTTATGCTGTAACTGTGCTTTAATTTTTTCGATGGTTGTGGCTACATTAATCATTATATTTTCTCCCTTAAAGGATGCACTAGACGTAGTGCCTTAGCTAATGCAAGAATACAGGAAATCCCTAGAATGGAAAAGGAAATACAGATGTCTATCACACTACCCCCCTTGCCTTATGCGCTCGATGCACTAGAACCCCATCTGTCCCGCGAGACCCTAGAATATCACTATGGCAAACATCACCAGACTTATGTGACAAATCTAAATAACTTACTTCCTGGTTCTGGCTTAGAACAAGCTGATCTAGAAACGATTATTCGAAGCAGCAGCGGTCCTCTTTTTAATAATGCCGCCCAAGTATGGAACCATTCATTTTACTGGGAGTGCCTAAGCCCAACCCCTCGCGCGCCCACAGGCGAATTATTAAAAGCGCTCGAAAAAACCTTTGGCTCTGTGGCAGCTTTCCAAGAGGCGTTTACTAAGGTAGCACTTGGAACCTTTGGATCAGGTTGGACTTGGCTCTGTAAAACACATACAGGCAACCTTGAGATTATAAGCACCAGCAACGCGGCAACCCCTCTCAGCAACCCCGAACAAACCCCGCTCTTAACCTGCGATGTCTGGGAACATGCCTATTATATTGATTACCGTAATGCCAGAGCCAATTATGTAGCCTCTTTTTGGAAGCTTGTGCATTGGGATTTTGTAGCAAAAAACTTTAAAGGCTAGTCATGAACCATGTCATGAATGTCTATAAACGACTACCTGTGCGTTTTGAACGTGGCGAAGGTATATGGCTCTGGGATGATGAGGGCAAACAATATTTCGATGCTGTAGGCGGTATGGCAGTAAATATTTTAGGTCATGCGCATCCTCGCGTGATTCAAGCTATTCAGGAACAAGCGACCAAACTGATTCACTGTTCTAATCTCTATGAAAACAGCAAGCAATCAGAACTAGCAGCGGCTCTATGCAGACTCAGTGCGTTGGATAAAGCTTTTTTCTGCAATTCGGGGGCCGAAGCCATTGAAATGGCTTTAAAGCTTGCACGTCTTTATGGACATCAAAAAGGTTTTGAATGCCCCAAAATTCTGGTGACAGAACATGCTTATCATGGTCGTACACTGGCCTGTATTGCTGCAGGCGGGAATTTAAAAAACCAAAAAGGCTTTGAACCGCTATTACCTGGTTTTTTACGTGTGCCTTTTAATGATATTCCAGCGATTATTGCCGCCGCCAAAGCGCACCCCGATATTGCTGCCATCCTCGTAGAACCTATTTTGGGCGAAAAAGGTATTATAGTGCCTGCAGATGATTATCTTAGAAAGATCCGTAAAATCTGCGATGAACACCAATGGCTCATGATGCTGGATGAAGTACAAACGGGTCTGGGACGCACCGGCACTTTTTTTCGTTACCAAGCAGAAGGTATTGTGCCCGATGTTGTAGCACTGGCCAAAGGCTTAGCCAATGGTGTACCGATTGGAGCCTGTTTGGCCGCACTACCTTATGCCGATTTGTTTGAACCTGGATCGCATGGCACAACCTTTGGCGGCAATCATCTATCCTGTGCATCGGCCTTAGCCACTTTAAAAGTCGTTGAAGATGAGCAGCTTGTGCAGCACGCACAAAAAAAAGGTCTGCTATTAATCAATAGTCTACGCGAGGCTTTAAAAGATAATCCCCATGTCATCGACATTCGCGGCAAAGGTCTAATGATTGGAATTGAGTTTGACCAACCCTGTACCGATATGATGTTTAATGCTTTAGAACACGGCATCTTGTTTACCATCTCACATCAAACCACCATTCGATTGCTGCCATCCTTAAGGATTACCGAAACAGAAGTTGAGGCATTGGTAAAGCGTTTAAGCAAAGTAGTCCATGTGTATCCATTCAAAGATTGAACGTTCCTAAAAACGCGGCAATCCTTGCACTTCAATATCCTCTTTAAACTGTAGACCAAAGATAATCATACAAATGCTACTTTTCATCTTAAATAGGTATAGCCGATTGGTGTAAGTGCACATTGAAAAAAATTAGTTAATTGATATTTAAGGATCGATTGAAAATGCGAATGGGGGGGTCCCATCGAAAAATCATTTTGGATGCAGTACCTGATGCGCCCACTTTACTCGGGTATTTTGACGAACCCACACCAGAAGAAACGCAAGATACTGCAACAACAGCTATCGTGTTTAGTCAAGCAACCCAAACGGTGACCGGTGGTATGTATAGAAATCATGGTGCTGCACATGCTACCAAACTAAATCCCGTTATCAAAATGATGCTTCGTGACATTTTTTTAAAGGCAGGGATCACCGAAGAACGATTAGCACTCTTTAGAACGGTAAAAGCAAGTTGTAAAGAACAGGGTATAGAACAACCTACGGTGGCACAGTTGCAGGCGGCCGTGGCTATTAACCCTCAAAATGAAAGGGTTGGGGTAAGACTCTAAAAATGCGACAATCCGCGCATTTCAATGCCCTCTTTGAAAAGAATGGGTTAAACAAAGTAAGGGGAATATTGAGCGTTTAAACCAACCTACCATGACATTGCTTGTACTTGCGCTTGGAACCACAAGGGCACTCGTCGTTACGCCCAATTTTAACCCCCTCGCGGGTATAGGGTGATGATTGAGCCTCCGCATTAGGCGTTGCAAGATCTGCGTTGGCTGCCTGCGCTGAGGCACTCGTGCTGGTCGCAGCGGGTAATTCTGCATGGGTATATTGCAAGTTTTTAGGCTCATGCTCACGCCATTGCTGATCAATAGTTTCTACATCGGACTGGCTTTTTATTTGGACGCGCATCAGCGTACTAATACTTTCTCGCTTAATCGTTTCTAACATATCCGTAAACAGTAAAAAGGCTTCACGCTTATATTCTTGTTTGGGATCTTTTTGGGCATAGCCCCTTAAATGAATACTCTGCCTCATAGACTCCATTTCGGCTAAATGCCCGCGCCAGGCCAGATCGGTGGCACTCAAAAACACGGTTTTTTCTAAATGCCGCATGGGGTCTACACCCATTTCCGATTCCTTGCTCTGAAGTACCTGTCTAAACGCATTGAGTATACGCCTATGCAAAGCATCACTATCCAGGGAAGCATCTTGTTCGAGCCATGCGGCAATGGCCAAACTCAGCGCATAATCACGTTCCAAAGTACGCATGAGACCTTGAATATCCCATTGTTCCTCAAAAGAGCCCAGGGGTATATATTCCCTGACAACTGCCTCAATCACACTTTCAAGTACAGCTTGTACCATAGAACTGATATCTGCCGCTTCTAAGAGCTCATTGCGTTGTTGGTATATAATGCGACGCTGATCGTTGGCAACATCATCAAACTCTAAAAGTTGTTTTCGAATATCAAAATTGTGCCCCTCAACCTTGCGTTGTGCATTCTCCACGGCCCGTGTGACCCAAGGATGGGTTAAGACTTCGCCATCTTTAAGGCCTAATTTACGCAACAAGCCAGAGATATTATCGGACACAAAAATGCGAATGAGATTATCTTGCAAGGATAAATAAAAACGTGTGGAGCCCGGATCGCCTTGACGTCCTGAACGACCCCGCAATTGGTTATCGATACGACGTGACTCATGACGCTCTGTACCAATAATATGTAAACCACCCGCTTCAATCACAGCCTGATGACGTTGTTTCCAGGCCTCTTTTTCGGCTGCATCGGCATCTAAAGCTAACTTTCCGCCCAAGACAATATCCGTACCCCGACCTGCCATATTCGTGGCAATCGTAACAGCGCCTGGGCGCCCTGCATCGGCAATAATCTCTGCTTCTCGCTCATGCTGCTTGGCATTTAAGACCGCATGCGCAATACCTTTGCTTGTCAAAAGCTTGGATAAAAATTCCGATATCTCAATAGAAATGGTACCGACCAAGACGGGCTGTTTGCCTGCAACACATGCCAAGATATCTTGAATAATGGCCTCAAATTTTTCAGACTGGGTCGCGTAAATGAGATCGCCAAAATCTTGGCGCTGACTGGGTTTGTTACTGGGGATCACCAGCACTTCTAAGCCATAGATTTGTTGAAATTCATAGGCTTCTGTATCGGCCGTACCCGTCATACCCGATAATTTCTCGTACAATCTAAAATAATTCTGGAAGGTAATGGAGGCTAAGGTTTGATTTTCATTTTCAATTTTTACACCTTCTTTGGCTTCTACGGCCTGATGGATCCCATCCGACCAACGACGCCCTGGCATAATACGCCCCGTATGTTCATCGACAATGATGACTTGATCATCACGTACAATATAATCGACATCTTTCTTAAACAAAGCGTGTGCCTTAAGCCCGGCATAAATATGATGCATAATCGAAATATGTTGCACATCATATAAACTTTCACCTGCCTTTAATAACCCTTCTTTTACTAAAAGCGCTTCGATTTTTTCATGCCCTTCTTCCGTTAAAAAGGCTTGACGGCTTTTTTCATCCACACTGTAATCACCCGGACCGTCTTTTTCGATTTGGCGTTTTAGGCGAGGAATTATGTGATTAATATGTTCGTACAACTGGGAACTATCTTGATCCATCCCAGAAATAATCAAGGGTGTACGTGCTTCATCAATTAAAATAGAATCGACTTCATCCACCACTGCAAAATGCAAATCTCGCTGCACACGCTCTTCAGGTGAGAAAACCATATTGTCGCGTAAGTAATCAAAACCAAATTCATTATTGGTACCATAACTAATATCGGCACCATAGGCTGCTTGCCGCTCGGCCACAGTTAAACCATGTACCACCACACCGAGGCTAAGCCCTAAAAAGTCATAAATCGGTTGGTTCCAAAGTGCATCTCTTTTGGCCAGATAATCATTCACCGTGATTAAATGTACGCCTTTACCCGTCAGGGCATTCAAATACAAGGGTAAGGTCGCCACCAAGGTTTTACCTTCTCCGGTACGCATCTCGGCAATCTTTCCATCGTTGAGTGCCATCCCACCCAATAGCTGCACATCAAAATGGCGCATGCCCAATGTTCTTCTAGAAGCTTCTCGTACGGCCGCAAAGGCTTCGGGTAGCAAACTTTCCAGAGAAGCACCCGCTGCCCATCGTGCTTTAAATTCAGCTGTTTTAGCCTTCAAAGCAGCATCGGATAAAGCTACAAACCCCGGTTCTAGGGCATTGATTTGCAGTAGGGTCTTACGGTAGCGCTTGAGTAAGCGATCATTTCGACTACCGATGGTCTTTTTTAAAAAACGTGTGATGATCATAGCCATTCTCGCTTATTTATCTTAAAATCATAAGCATGAAACAACAGCTGTCCCATGCCCGTACATTTAATGAGGTTTTCAACCGATCACCCCATTTTTCCTCTATAGCGCCTCAGATTGACAAGCTTCGGATGCTCCATCAGCACCTTGCTGCATCGCTCGACCCTAAAGTGTTTCGACAATGCCAGGTTGCCGACTTTAAAAATGGCATCCTAACATTAGTCGTCTCATCGCCTGCGCTAGGTCATACCTTTCGTTTCTTAGGGACCGAGCTTGTAGAAAAACTCCGAAAAAAAGCCCCTTGGCAATCACTGAAAACCATTAAAACCTTGGTCCGTACACCTGAATCCTCAGCCTTGCTTCAGGATCCCTCGCAAGCCCCCAAGCCAAGCCTGGGACTTTGTGCGCAAAGCGCTCAACTACTACAAAGCATCGCCGCAACGATCCAGTCTATTCCCCTACAAAATGCCCTGCTCAGACTCAGTCAACACCTATCAAAAGGCTAAAGTAGCCTTTAGCTCGCAATCGCTGGATACAAATAGGTAATAGGCGAAGTACTTTGATCGGCAAAGGTTACAATTTCATAGGCAGACTTTTTAGCAAGCAAAGTCTTCAGTAAACGATTATTCAGGGTATGACCCGACTTAAAGCCACGAAAAGCACCAATTAAACCCGTGCCCAATAAATACATATCGCCTACGGCATCTAAAATTTTATGCTTAACCAATTCGTCTTCATAACGCAAACCATCTTCATTAATCACACGATAATCATCTAAAACCACGGCATTATTCAGATTACCACCCAAAGCTAAATTATTTGCTTTCAGCCATTCATATTCGGATAAGAAACCAAAGGTTCTAGCCCGACTGACTTCCTTCACGTAGGAAGTCGTCGAAAAATCGAGGCTAGCTTCCTGCACACTGTTCTTTAAAACGGGATGATCATAGTCGAGGGTAAAGGTAATCTTCAGCCCATTAAAAGGCTCTAAGCTCACCCATTTGTCTCCATCTGAAACGGTTACTTTATGTTTAATCCGTAAAAAACGCTTAGGTGCCTCTTGTTCTAAGATACCGGCTGATTGCAGCAAGAATACAAAGGGTCCCGCACTGCCATCCATGATAGGCACTTCGGAAGCACTTAATTCAACCACCACATTATCGATCCCTAATCCCGCCATGGCAGACAATAAATGTTCCACGGTTGAAATGCGCACACCATCCTTCACAAGGGTGGTCGACAAGGTTGTATCCCCGACATACTCAGTCGTCGCAGGAATCTCAAGCACAGGGTTTAAATCGACCCGGCGAAAAACAATGCCTGCATTAATCGGCGCAGGTTTTAGGGTTAAAAACACACGCTCACCCGTGTGCAAACCAACACCCATAGCCCGTATAACGTTCTTCAGCGTTCGCTGTTTAATCACACTCAGCACCCTCAATAGGAGCCCGACGTCGTAAGAAAGCAGGTATATCAAGGAAAGGATAATCCACACCGGGTTCCACGGCATCTACTGTACGCTTGGTACCAAGTCCCTGTCGACGCGCAAAAGCTCTTTGAGGCTCATGATTCTGCGTAGGCAAAACACTTGCAGCACCCGAACGCGCGGAGGATCCCAAGATACCTGACGATCCGACTTTACCTAAACCTGTGGCAACTAAAGTAACCCGTAAAGCACCGTCTGTCATGGTGGGATCAATGACCGTTCCTACAATGACCGTGGCATCTTCGGAAGTAAAGCTCTTAATGGCATCACCCACTTCCTCAAACTCTGCAATCGACAAATCCTGACCTGCGGTAATATTCACCAAAACACCCCGCGCACCGGATAAACTCACATCATCCAAAAGCGGACTGGCTATAGCAGCTTCTGCAGCCAGACGTGCACGATTTTCACCTGTCGCAACGCCCGTACCCATCATCGCAGCGCCCATTTCGGACATGACGGTTCGAACGTCTGCAAAATCGACGTTAATTAAACCAGGCCGGGTAATCAATTCGGAAATACCCTGTACGGCATCTAAAAGAACATTGTTCGCTACACTAAAAGCTTCTAAGAGCGTGACACCCTTACCCAGAACACTGAGTAATTTTCGATTGGGAATGGTAATCAAGGAATCCACAACCTGGCTTAATTGTTGTATGCCCTTTTCTGCATAATCCATACGCTTTTTCCCTTCGAAAGGAAAAGGCATCGTCACAACCGCCACTGTTAGCGCACCCAATTCTTTGGCAATTTCTGCCACAACAGGCGCTCCGCCAGTACCCGTACCACCACCCATACCGGCGGTTACAAAAACAAGATCAGCACCTTCCAATACTTCACGGATCCGTTCACGATCTTCCAAAGCGCTCTGGCGACCAACTTCTGGATTCGCACCCGCACCTAACCCTTTGGTAATGGTCACCCCGAGTTGTAAAATAATACCGGCTAGATCATCTTCGAGTGCTTGCCTGTCGGTATTGGCGCGGATGAATTCCACACCTTGGATATTCGCGCTTAACATATGACGGATGGCATTGCCGCCACCACCGCCTACGCCAATTACTTTTATGACTGCATTTTCTGGTAAATTATCCATTAATTCAAACATTGGAGGCGCTCCTCTACACTAAACACTAAAAATGTCCCCTAAACCAATTGCGCATGCGACCCCAAAGGCCACGGCCATGCATCACAGGATCTTCGCGTGATTCGGTACGATTCGTTTCTGATCGTATCCCATAACCATAACGCAATAATCCAATCGCAGTGGCATACACAGGATTGCGCACCACATCTGTCAATCCACTTACATCGCGTGGAACGCCTAAGCGCACTGGCAATCGAAAAACCTCCTCCGCCAATGCCACTACACCGGGCATTCGTGCACTACCGCCTGTTAAGACAATACCCGAACCCAGACTATCTTCTAATCCATGACGATTGATTTCTGCTTGCACGAGCACAAACAGTTCCTCCAATCGAGGCTCTACAAAACTGGCTAAAGTTACCTGCGAAAAAGAACGCGGGACTCTATCGCCCAGCGAAGGGACCTCGAACATTTTTTCTGCATCGGCCAGCTCTTCTAAAGCACAACCATATTCCATTTTAATGCGTTCTGCATGCTGCGTCGGTGTTTTTAAGGCCACAGCAATATCGTTTGTTACTTGATCGCCTGCAACGGGAATGACGGCGGTATGCCGAATCGCACCCTTCACAAAAATAGCAATATCGGTGGTTCCTCCACCGATATCCACCAAGCAAACCCCTAAGTTTTTTTCATCGTCGGTTAAAACTGCTTCACTGGAAGCCAGCTGTTCTAAGACCAGTTCTTCGACGGCCACATCTGAACGCCCAATACATTTAATAATTTGCTGGGCCGCACTTAAAGCACCGGTCACCATATGCACCTTAGCTTCTAGGCGTACGCCCGACATACCCAGCGGTGTTCGAATGCCCCCTTCGTGATCGATAATAAATTCCTGAGGTAGCACATGCAAAATTTTCTGATCAGCCGCAATGGCAACCGCACGGGCTGCATCGACCACACGTTCCACATCACCCACACTCACTTCTTGATCCCGAATAGCTACGATACCATTGGAGTTAAAACTACGAATATGATTGCCCGCAATGCCGGTAAAGACCGAGTGGATGCGACAACCCGCCATCGCTTGTGCATCTTCAAGTGCCTGCTGCACCGATTGTGCGGTGGAATCCATATTGACCAGCACACCTTTTCGAAGACCTTTGGAAGGACGTATACCGACGCCAATGACATCGAGCTTTCCCATTTCATCCACAGTGGCAACCAAGGCAGCAACTTTAGCGGTACCAATATCAAGGGCAGCAATGGTTCGTTTATTTTTCTCCATCACGATTTTTCAGAACCCCCTGTTTTCCAAGCAACAGCCAAACCATTACTGTAACGCAAGTCGACCCTTGCAATCTGCGCATGCTTTGCGCCTAAGCTATGTTGGTAAGCTAAAACGAAACGATTCATACTTTCGTCAAAACCACTCTTGCCCAGTATAATAGCCATCTGGTTATTAAGCACCATTTGCCAAACATTCGGCGTAACAAACTCGAGCGTTTGTACGCTTAAACCAAGCGGCGCTAAATAACTTAAAAGCCTTAGATATTTTTCTAACATCTCTTTTGCCTGATCCTTAGGCCCCACAAAAGTCGGTAGTGTAGCAGCTATCGTCTGCGCTGCGGGATAAAAAATAAGGCCCTCGGTACTCAGAACGCCCTTATCACCCCAGCGGGCCTGTGCAACCTGTTCCTCAAGCACTAAACGCACCTTATCAGGCCATACACGACGTACATCTACCTGTTTTACCCAAGGCAAATACGCCAGGGCATCGCGCATAGCACGTACATCCAAGGCAAAAAAGCCCTGTGCCAGAAACGGCTTGGCTGTGGCTTGAATCTCAGATTCGGTACAATGCAAAGGTACACGACCGACTTCCAAAACCTTTAAAGGAAAATGTGCTGGGTCGCGTGTTCGTAGCACGAAAGTACTGATAACAACTAGCAAAGCAGCCAGCGACACATAAAACGACAGCCGTCGTATCCAAACAGACATTTATTACTTAAGTTTCCAGCTTAATACGAGCACTTTAAAACCAGCAGCGATTGTATCTGATTTGTGTGTATTTAGCACGTGGGCAGGTTGCGTGTAGGTCCCCCTGCTTTGGTCGCTATTCCAAATAATGCTTCAGCGTCCTAGAAATGGGCTAAGCGCTGATCTTCCACTTCCCACTTGAGCATTTTCCCACTTTAAGCTACACTGCAATTCAAAGATTCGATATCAGCCTTGGAGTACAGATTATGTTACCCAGAATGGTTAGACCCGATGCCAAAGGAAGAATTACTTTAGGACATTTAGCCGACGGTATCAGTGGCTTTAGCATTAGCACCACGAGCGATCACAAGATTATCCTAGAACCTTATACTGAAATTCCAGCCAGGGAAAAATGGCTTTTTGATAACAAAGCAGTGCTAGCAAAATTAAAACAAGGTATTAAAGATGCCGCAACAGGCCGCGTATCTAGCAAAGGAAGTTTTGCACAATTTGCTGCTGATGATAAAAAATAATGTTCAAGCTCCTATTTTCTGCACAAGCCGACGCTGATTTTGAGCTTCTAGAAATGAATAAAAGCCTTTTGAAACGCTTTAAAGCAGTCCAAAAAACGCTAGGCTATTTAGAAACCAATCCTCGTCATCCCAGCCTTAATACACATAAATACCAATCTATCAAAGGACCACAAGGAGAAGAAATTTTTGAAGCCTATGCTGAAAATAAAACACCTGCTGCCTATAGGATCTTTTGGTATTATGGTCCTAGCAAAAATCAAATAACCATTTTGGCAATTACACCGCATCCATAATTATGTATTTACACATAAGTTCTGGTTTCAGACATTGACACCTAAACGATGGCGACGTTAGTATGCAAACATAAGCAGACCTATCAAGCATGCCACTCCCCCACTATAAAGGAGATTTAAAGATAACCCACCGGAATCTGTATAATGCTTGGCCGAATCCATTCGATACGCTCGGCATTGTTAATAAGAATCCCAAAAGGACAATGATGTTCTTGCACAAAAACTTCCAAGTTTTTTAAGCTTTTTAGCTGAACACTAGCGCCATATTTAATCTCAACAGGTAAAACCCCAAACTCTCCCTGCAAAACCAAATCGATTTCTGCGCCATTGCGTGTTCGGTAGTGATAGCCTTGCCAATTGGTGATAAAACTTGCTTGAAGCCCTTTATGAATTTCTTCTATCACGAAACATTCAAAAGAATGACCTAACATTGGATGCATTTGTAGGCTTTCTTTATCGGCGATGCGTAATAAATAATGCTGAAGGCCACTATCGGCTATATAACCTTTAGGCATCTTAATCACGCTTTTGATGACATTGCGTTCAAAGCTTGGCAAACTTCTCCACAGAAAAGTGCCTTCAATAATTTTCAAATACTCTCTAACGGTGCCTTCGCTGATTTCTACGGATTGCGCGATATTGTTTTTATTTAAAATGGTACCTGAAAGCTGGCATAACATCTCCAGAAAACGACGATAAGCCACACGGTTTATTTTAGGAAACAACTGAACAATATCACGATTAATATAAGTATCTCGATAATTTTCCATCCAGAATTTAAAGAAGGTTCTATCTTTTAATGCAGGCTCGGGATAACCACCATACATAAAAAAATCCATGATTTCCGTATTTGTGAAAGGTTGATGGTCCAAAAGTAAGTGATTGAATGTTTCACGTGTCATGGCCTGTGTGCCATAACTAAACAATTGATAGAAAGGACTTAAGGGTGCTTGGTAAAATTCATTGGCTTTAAGAGGCGCCATCTCTAAAACAGCTATTCTACCCGCCAAAGACTCCGAAATGTTTTTTAACAATAAAGGACTCGAAGAGCCTGTTAAAATAAAGCGACCTTTGATCTCAGGTTTTTCATCACAAATACCACGCAATATTTTGAACAAGTCTGGAAATTGCTGTGCTTCATCGATAATTAAATGATCTGGATACTCTTTAAAAAAATAACTGGGATCGTAGGCTATTTTCTCCCAATGCTCAGGCTTTTCTAAATCAAAATAAGTCCAATCAGGCGCCAATTGATGACTAAAGGTGGTTTTACCACACTGACGAGGTCCTAGAATTGCGACAACTGGAAATAATTCCAGTAATTTTAGAGCTTTTTCGTAAAGATTACGCTTTAATTTATGCATATTCGTAGGATACGTACGAATTGGAGTGGTGTCAAGGTATACTTCGATGGATCTTACCCCTTTAAGGGGAATTAAAATTTCATCAACAATTCAAAAGACCCCTGGGTCTCTGTAGGACGAATACTCGCCTCGCTATTGTAAACCAAAGGATCATTCTTAATACCATGCCCAAAGGCCTCGCATTTAAAAACAGGTATCGTTGTTTCTTTAGCAAAACACGCTAAGGCAAAAAGTACATCGGTTTTCTTGGGATCGTTTTCTTCAAACTGACCTAATACAATAGCCTTAACGCCCTTAAAAACACCAGCCTGTCGCAACTGTGTGAAGGCACGATCAAGCTTATACCCGGGTTCAGAGGTGTCTTCCAAAAAGAGAATTTTATCTTGACTCTGTATTTGCCAAGGGGTGCCAATACTGGTTTGCACAAGGGTGAGATTACCGCCCGTTAAAAAACCTTTCATTCGCTTTAAAGCCTCTGCCCGCGCATTCATGGGTCGTAGATTTTCAATGGTACTTTGCTTGGCACCCGCAACAATTGAGGCAATTTTCAAGAAATTATCAGGATCTTGCTCAGGTTTTAAAAGCGCTTGCAGACCCGATCCATGAATCGTTTTCCAACCCCAGTTTTGTGAAAAGAATAAGTGTAGGGCTGTCATATCGCTAAAACCAATAAAATATTTTGGGTGCTTGGGCTTAGACAATCGGCTTAGATCTTTAATAAGCCTTGCACTGCCATAACCACCACGCAATGACCATACGATCGCTTGCTTTTCTTGATTGAAAAGCGCTTTTTTTAATAAAAACAATCGTTTTTGATCGGTATGGGCCAGATAGACTCTCTCACCGCCGATGATAGCTTCAGGTATATGAATATTTAAATTGACAGTACGCAGTTTTTGCAGGTTGGCTGCAGGCACGCCCGAAGCTGGTAAAACGCCCTCAATCGTTTTATCTGCAAAGATCTGCTGAAAAGAAGGATCGTCTAAAGCTGCATTATAAGGCTCTTTCATAAAAATCATGTAATCTATCGTTTAAAATCCCAAAAACCGTACCTCAGGCTCCAAAAATACCTGATGATCGCGCAACACCGTGGCCTGTATATGGCTGATTAAATCGTAAACATCTGTGGCCGTAGCCTTACCTTCGTTAATAATAAAATTAGCATGCTTTGTTGATATAACGGCATCCCCTTGGCGCGCACCTTTAAGATGAGAGGCCTCAATCAACCGACCCGCGTAATCGCTAGAAGGATTTTTAAACACAGAACCACCACTAAAAACACCGATAGGCTGTGTTTGATTGCGTGTTCGTAGTAACTCTTTTATTTTTTGCGCAATCAGGGTCGGATCACCCCCACCTCCAAAATGAAAATAGCCTGCCACAAACCATTCATCATGCGGCGCGATAACCTGACGATAGTGAATGCGGTAATCCTTCGCGGGTCGGCTATAGCATTGACCGTGCCTATTGATCACTTCGACTTGTAAAACATGCTGCCAGGTTTCATCCCCCCAGGCGCCTGCATTCATGGCCAAAGCCCCACCGATCGTACCGGGGATCCCGGCAAAAAATTCGGCATGGATCAAACCTTGTTGCGCACAAAATTTGGCCACTTGTGCACAGGGAACCCCCGCTTCTATACGTAAGGCTTTGCTTTGTTCTAGCGGGTCGATATCTACCCATTGTATGGGCGCGCCTCCCTGAAGCCTATGGGTTGCAGAACCTAATAAATGAATCACTGTGCCAGGCAACCCTTTATCGCTAATCAACACATTGCTGCCCAAGCCTAAAAAGGTGATGGGTTCATCGGTAGGACGAGAGGCCAAAAAAATGGCCAGATCGGCCGGATCGCTGGGCCTATAATACACTTCTGCAGGCCCGCCGATATGCCAAGCCGTATAAGGTGCTAGCGGTTCATTGTATTGTAGAACGCCCTTAAAATGAATCATACCCGTGATGCAACCGTTTCAACCATCGTGTGAACACTGGGCTTAAAATGCCAGGTAGGATGATTATGAAGGCTTAAGCCTTCTGTCATCAGCTCGCCCACCAATCCACTGATATCGCCTGCACCCTGCATTAATAAAACATCATTAGGTTCTAAAACATCGGCCAAGATTTTGAAAACTTCCTGTTTATCTGACACAAAAATAGGTTCCAAACGACCCCGCGTTCGAATACTAAAGGCCAACGCACGACCATCGGCCCCTTGAATGTGCGCTTCACCCGCTGAATAAACATCTAAAAGAATTAATACATCGACCGTTGACAATATTGAAACAAAATCCTCAAAAAGTGCCTTGGTGCGGGTATAACGATGGGGTTGATAGACCATAACCAAACGTTTATGTGGCCAACTCGCCCGCATCGTTTCTAAAACAACCTGGATCTCTTTGGGATGATGTCCATAGTCATCGATCACTAAAACTTCTTGATGCGAGGCACGCGCCGCTTCTAAAGTCCCCACCCGCTGGAAACGTCGCCCCACACCCTGAAAATGTAAAAGAGCGCTTTGTATACTCTCATCCGACAGCCCTTCTTCGGTCGCCACGGTAATAGCTGCCAGCGCATTCAGCACATTGTGTTTTCCAGGGAGATTTAAAGTAATAGCGAGTGGTGTACGATCTTTTCTGATAACCGTAAAAAAAGACTGACCTTCCTTTTGGCTAAAATCGATAACACGCACAGAAGCTTCTTCAGAAAAACCATAGGTGATAAAAGGTCTATCAACTTTGGGTAAAAGTGCATGTATTTCCGGATCATCTACACACAAAACAGCCAACCCATAAAACGGTAGGCATTGTAAAAAATGCAAGTAGGCTTTTTTGAGCACATTAAAATCATTTTGATAATTTTCTAAATGATCGTGATCAATATTAGTGACCACTGCGATCATAGGCATCAAATGCAGAAAAGAGGCATCGCTCTCATCGGCTTCAGCCACAAAATACTGACCCGCACCCAAACGCGCATTGGAGCCACAACGATTAAGGACTCCACCAATCACAAAGGTAGGATCTAAATGGGCTTCGGCCAAAAGACTGGCAACTAAGCTGGTGGTGGTCGTCTTACCATGAGCACCCGCAATGGCAATACCCTTTTTAAAACGCATTAATTCGCCAAGCATATTGGCTCTTTGCACCACAGGAATTCTTCTTTCGATCGCGTGCAACCATTCTACATTATCAGGTGCAATCGCACTGGAGATCACCACAACATCACAGTGATCAACATTACTTGCCTCATGTTTAGCACTAATCACAGCACCCAATTTAGATAAACGCTGTACCATCGCATTATTCGCTGTATCAGAACCACTTATTTTGTAGCCAAGGGTGAGTAAAACTTCAGCGATACCGCCCATGCCTGCACCACCGATACCTATAAAGTGTACCGCGCGAATTCTACCTAAACTTAATGTGTTACCGTTGAACATTTAATAACTCCTCACAAACAGCCCCTACGCTTAAGCGCGCATCGCGTTTCGATACCGCATACGCAGCGATTGCCATCGTGCATAATAATGCTGGTTTTTCCAACAAGTCGCCTAATATTTTTACAAGATGCTCTGGACTGAGATCCGACTCATTGATTAATCGTGCAGCACCTGCTGCCTCTAAAAAACAAGCATTGTAACGCTGATGATCATCCACCGCAAAGGGAAAGGGCACGAGTATACTCGCAACACCAACGGCTGCAAGCTCTGCAATCGTGAGTGCCCCTGCACGACACAGGACAATATCGGCCCAGGCATAGGCGGCAGCCATATCATCGATAAAAGGATCGATACGCGCAACGACTCCTGCCTGTTTATAGGCAAGAAGCGTGCTTGTTTCTGCCAAACGCCCTGTCTGATGCCAAATCAAAGGACGCTTATTCACGGGTAAAATCGCTAAGGCCTTTGGGCAACAATGGTTTAATATACGCGCCCCTCGACTGCCACCCACGATCAAGAGCTTCAAAGGCCCTTCCCGCTGTTGGAAGCGCTGGGTAGGATGGATGCATGCCAAAAAAGCTTGGCGTACAGGGTTCCCGGTATAAAGTGCCTTGACAGCGCTTTTGAAACTGCGAGGAAACCCTTCTAAAACTTTGGCAGCAAAGGGTGCTAAACAACGATTGGTCGTGCCTGCCACGGCATTTTGCTCGTGTATGACAAGCGGTATACCTAAAAGCCAAGCGGCTAAGCCACCGGGTCCTGATACAAAACCACCCATGCCTACCACCAAATGGGGTTTGAGTCGGTGTAGGATTTTCAAGGCTTGCCCTAATGCTATCAATAACTTTAGTGGTGCTCTTAGCCAAGCAGCCCAACCCTTACCCCTTAAACCCTCGATACTGATGGTATGCAGTGTCAAACCTGCTTTGGGAATAAGCTCGGCTTCGAGCCCCTTTGTGGTACCCAGCCATGCAACCGTCCAGCCTTTTTCTTGTAGATAATCGGCTAAGGCCAAGCCTGGAAAGATATGCCCGCCCGTCCCACCAGCCATAATGCATACCGCATTTTCGACTGTATTCACCGTGCCTTAAACCCAAGCTCAAACTGGATCCGTAAAATAATGCCCATTGCTAAAAGCATGGCGACCAGGCTATTCCCGCCATAACTAATAAAAGGCAAGGTGAGACCTTTGGTGGGTAAAATACCTACATTCACACCCATGTTGATAATCGCTTGCAGACCAATCCATAAAGCGACCCCATAAGCAAGATAACCCGCAAAAAGCTTACCGCTATTGATAGCCCTTTTACCCACCTTTAAAATGCTGTACACTAACACGCTAAACAATAATACGACCAAGGATACACCCATAAAACCCCATTCTTCAGCCAAAACCGCACAAATAAAATCGGTATGAGGCTCCGGTAGATACAAGAGTTTTTGCACACTATTCCCTAAACCAGCCCCCCACCAAGAACCTTTTCCAAAAGCGATTAACGATTGTGTGAGTTGATAGCCTGTTTTAAATTGATCGCTCCAGGGATCTAAAAAAGCAGTCAACCGTTGGAGACGATAGGGCGAACTAAAAATTAAAAGACCCATACCACTGAGCGTTACAAGGCCTAATACCAGGAAAGGACGCAAAGGTGCGCCGCCTAAAAACAACAAGCCTAGCACGGTACTCACCATCACAAAGGCTGCACCAAAATCAGGCTCTAGTAGTAAGAGCCCACAGACGACGGCTAAAAGCATCAGGGGTTTTAGACAAGCGCGCAGAGGTCCCTGTCGCTTGATATGTTCTACGACCAATGTATGTGCTGTATACAGGATAAAACTCAGTTTGGTGATCTCGGACACTTGAATAGAAATAGGCCCTATAAATAACCAACGTAGACTGCCATTCACCGGCCGACTCACCCCTGGCAACAACAGAAGGGTTAATAAGAGCACATTGCCTAACAACAAGGGCAGTGCCGCAAGCCGCCAGAAGGATAAAGGTATATATGTGACACACACACAGACGAGCAGGGCAAACAAAACATAGAGTGCATGACGACTGGCAAAATACCAAGTAGAGAGCCCTAGATCCTCTGCATAAGACAAAGAAGCTGAGCTCACCATAACCAAGCCTATCCCTAGAAGCAACAGTACCGAGAGTAACAACCAAGGATCGTAGGCTTGCTGATCCTGCCTGTGTGCTTGAGTATTAGCTGACCATTTTCTCAAAACGGAAGTTACCACTGTCTAATCCAACACGCAGGGTATCCCCCGGCAACCACTGTGCACTTAATAAGGCCTCAGCCAAGGGATTTTCCAAATACTGTCTTATGGCACGCTTTAAAGGGCGGGCCCCATAGACCGGATCGTACCCTATTTCAGCCAGGTGTTCCAGTGCTTCCTCGGACATTTCAAGCCCCACATCCTGTGCCTTGAGCCGCGCTTTTAGATGCTCTAACTGAATCAACGCAATACGAAGAATGGCTTTCTTGTTCAGTGCGGAAAAGACCACGATATCGTCAATACGATTGATAAACTCGGGTCTAAAATGCTGGGATACCACCTCCATCACAGCCTGCTTCACTTGATCATAACCGGCTGTTTTGGGTTTATCCTGCATTTCTTGAATGAGAGAGGATCCCAAATTAGAAGTCATCACAATCACCGTATTTTTAAAATCAACCGTTCGACCATGCCCATCGGTTAAACGACCTTCATCCAATACTTGTAGCAATAGATTAAAAACATCGGGATGCGCTTTTTCAATTTCATCCAATAACAAAACACTATAGGGTTTGCGGCGCACAGCTTCGGTTAAATAACCACCCTCTTCATAACCCACATAGCCTGGGGGCGCACCCATTAAACGCGCCACGGAATGCTTCTCCATAAATTCTGACATATCAATACGCACCATTGCCTGCTCGGTATCAAACAAAAAGGCAGCCAATGCGCGACACACTTCGGTCTTTCCAACCCCTGTGCTGCCTAAAAACAGAAAGGATCCCACCGGACGATTGGGGTCTGACAAACCTGCACGAGAACGCCGTACGGCAGAAGCTACAGCCTCTAAGGCCTTGGTTTGTCCCACCACACGCTGTTCTAGATGTTCTTCCAAATGAATGAGCTTTTCGCGTTCAGCTTCTAACATCTTACGTACGGGAATACCCGTCCAGCGTGCGACCACTTCTGCAATTTCCTGCTCAGTCACTTTGTTGCGCAATAAAGTAAAGGTGCTTTCCACGCGAGAGGCCTCGCTCAAGCGCTTTTCTAAATCGGGAATGCGTCCATATTGCAACTCTGACATTTTTGCAAAATCACCCATTCTAAGCGCAGCATTTAAGTCGACTTTACATTGCTCTAACGCTGCACGTAACCCTTTAACACCGGTGAGCGATGCTTTTTCTCTTTTCCAAATCTCTTCCATTTTTTGGTAATCTTTGTCAAGATTTGCAATTAAAGCTTCTAAATCGTGCAGACGTTTTTTAGAGGCTTCATCCGACTCATGACTTAAAGCCTCTCGCTCGATTTTATACTGAATTAAACGACGCTCTCGTTTGTCCATTTCAACCGGTTTCGAATCAATTTCCATGCGAATACAACTGGCAGCCTCGTCGATTAAATCGATCGCTTTATCGGGTAACTGCCTAGAACTAATATAACGATGCGATAAGGTGGCTGCGCTCACAATGGCAGGATCGGTAATTTCGACCCCATGATGCAATTCATAGCGTTCCTTCAGACCGCGTAAAATGGCAATACTGTCGGCCACCGAAGGTTCATCCACCATCACGGGTTGGAATCGACGCTCTAAAGCCGCATCTTTTTCAATCTGTTTGTATTCATCGAGGGTTGTAGCACCCACACAATGTAGCTCTCCACGGGCTAAGGCTGGCTTTAACATATTGCCTGCATCCATCGAACCCTCTGCTTTGCCCGCACCGACAACTGTATGAAGCTCGTCAATAAACAGGATAATTTCACCTTCTTGTTTGGCAAGATCCTGCAGTACAGCTTTGAGACGCTCTTCGAAATCGCCTCGAAATTTTGCACCGGCAATTAAAGCACCCATATCTAAGGACAAAATGCGTTTATTTTTTAAAGTATCCGGCACTTCGCCATTCACAATCCGTTGCGCTAACCCTTCAACAATCGCAGTCTTTCCCACACCCGGCTCACCAATCAACACCGGATTGTTTTTGGTGCGACGTTGTAAAACCTGTATAGTGCGGCGAATTTCATCATCTCGCCCTATCACAGGATCGAGTTTTCCGCTTCCCGCGCGTTCTGTCAGATCGACTGTATATTTTTTAAGGGCTTGACGATGTTCTTCTGCATTGGGATTATCCACCGATTGTCCTCCTCGTAAATCGCTAATAGCCTGTGTGAGTGCTGGTGCCTGAAGACCGGCTTTTTTAAGTAGTGCCCCTAAACTGCCCTCTTCTTGCATTGCCGCCAATACAAATAATTCGCTGGATAGATACTGATCCTGACGTTCCTGGGCCAATTTATCGGCTTTGTTTAAGAGACGAATCAGATCATTCGAAAGCTGTATATCATGCGATCCACCTACAATGTGTGGTAGTTGATCCATACTTTGTTCGAGACTGGCCTGCAGTTTTTGAAGATCAATATTCAAGGCCTTTAACAGTGCAGAAACCGTACCCTGTGCCTCGTTCAATAAGGCTCTCATCACATGCACGGGCTCGATGGCTGGATTATTTTTGCCGACTGCCAGCGACTGTGCATCGCCTAAAGCAGACTGAAAAGAATGGGTTAACTTATCTGCACGCATAGAGAGCTCCTTACTTTTCGATACCCACTACATGTGGTTTCTACAACATACTTTCAAGGGGGGGCTAACCAAATCATTGTCGCCATCCGCCCAGTAACACCCAAACGCCGATAAGAATAAAAGCGTGGGTCTGCATACGTACAATAATCCCCACCGCTAATAGCATTTGCACAAAGCCCTAAGTCTTTTAAACGCTTGCGCGCCAAAGCATAGAGATTGCAATGCCATTTGTCTGTGCCCGTTTTTACAAAACCTATGGCATGTTCATCGGCTTTAAAAGAATCGAAAACCGCTGCACCCACTTCATAATGCTTCACACTCATGGCAGGGCCCAGCCAAGCCATCAGATTTTCAGGATCGATCATAAGACGTTCTACAGTTGCTTCTATAATCCCGGCACACAGACCACGCCACCCTGCATGTAGGGCCGCCACTTTCGTTCCAGTACGATTACATAATAATACAGGCAGGCAATCGGCTGTTAAAACCGCACACACTTGCGCGGGTTCAAAAGCCACTGAGGCATCGGCTTTGGGCAACACAGAATCTTCTAAAGCGCTTTGGACAAGGCCTGCAGGGTGATCAAGCACACAGGTACCATGCACTTGCGTTAACCAAAAAGGCTCTGCAGCTAATGCTGCTTCGACAGCTAAAAGCCTACGGTTCTGCCGCACAAGCAAAGGATCGTCCCCCACATGTGAAGCTAGATTTAATCCTTGATAAGGACCCTGGCTGAAGCCACCCAGACGCGTTGTCGTAAACGCTCGTACAGAAGCAGGTGCAACCCAAGAGGGTGTTATCCAAGATCTTCGAGCATTATCTTGCATTTTGCATGCCCCTCATCCGGCCCTTCGGGCCACCTGCTCCCCTAACGGGAGCAGGACTAACTTCGACGCCGATGGCAGCCGGTTTTACAATTGTTCAGCAAACGCCGTTAGAAAAATAGCAACACCCTCGGTGGTAGGCTGCATAGCATTATCACCTGTCTTCCAACCTGCAGGACACACTTCACCATGCGCTTCATGGTATTGCAGTGCATCGCTTAAACGTAATAATTCGTCAATGTTACGACCAATCGGTAAATCGTTCACAACTTGTGCACGTACAATGCCGGATTTGTCGATTAAAAAGGCTGCACGAAGGGCAACGCCTGCTTCTGGATGCTCAACGCCATAAGCCTGACAAATGCGATGTTGAATATCCGCCACCAAGGTATAACGAACGGGACCAATGCCCCCAGCGTTCACCGGTGTATGGCGCCAAGCCTGATGGGTAAATTGGGAATCAATCGACACCCCAATCACTTCGACCTGGCGTGCTTTAAATTGATCGATACGCCTATCCAGGGCTAACAATTCGGAGGGACACACAAAAGTGAAATCCAAGGGATAAAAAAAGACTAAACCATAACGACCCTTCAGCGCTTGCGAAAGCTGAAAAGACTCTACCATCTGGCCATCCCCTAAAATAGCCGCCGCATTAAAATCGGGCGCTTGTCTACCCACTAAAACAGTCATACGATTTCCCCTCTAAAATAGTCCTGTATTGGCGGAGATTGTACCACAGCACCTGCAAGATTTTATGGTAGGATAATATTATTCAGGAGAAACAATGTTAGTTGATAAACAAAAAGCAATGGCTTTAGGCCTATCCGTACTTGATATAGAGTCTAAGGCTATTCTGAACCTGAAAAAAAGGATCGATCAATCCTTTGTCGATCTCTGCCAAGCCATTTTAGACTGTCAGGGCCGAGTGATTGTCATGGGTATGGGTAAATCGGGGCATATTGGCAAAAAAATCGCCTCCACCCTGGCGAGTACAGGAACACCTGCTTTTTTTATACACCCTGCAGAAGCCGCCCATGGTGATCTCGGCATGATTACAAAAAACGATCTCGTGATAGCCCTGTCCTACTCCGGCGAGACTGAAGAACTCATGAATATTTTGCCACGCATTCAAGGCTTAAATAGCCAGATAGCAGCCCTGACCGGATCGGATCAGAATAGTCTGGCACAGTATGCCAGCATCCATATTACCATCGATATACAACAAGAAGCCTGCCCTCTGGGCCTGGCCCCGACGGCAAGCTCCACAGCGCTATTGGCCATGGGTGATGCCCTTGCGCTGGCTGTCTTGGATGCACGTGGTTTCACTGCGGAAGATTTTGCCCATTCTCATCCGGGAGGACGTTTAGGTAAACGTTTGCACGATAGCCCTCAAAAAGGCCCCGTATGAAAACGGCTGTACGCTCTAATCCCTGGTTCAGTGTTCTCTTAGCCCTTATCACCCTCATGGTTTTATATTTTTTCAACGATCATCAATCCCCGATTCAACAGACACACAAACGACCGCAGGAATATATGAAGCGTATTGTGATGCACGATTTTACAGAAACGGGCTCGCTTAAACAAACACTCGAAGCAGATACCTGGGCGTATAGACCCGAAAAGCAACAATCGATCCTTGAAAAACCCCATCTGACCGTTTACAAAACAGAGGGACTCTGGAAAGTTCAAGCTGAACACGGTCTGATCACGCAACCAAACCTGGGTAAGATTACGCTGATTACCCTACAACATCATGTACAACTAGAACGCCCACCCACTGAACAGCTCACTGCCCTTCGTTTAGAAACTTCGATGCTACAGTACGAACCTAAAACCGACACAGCGCACAGTGATGCATTTGTCACCATTAAAAAACCCGGATTGCAGATCAGTGGTTGGGGACTGGATGCTTCTTTTCATCCTGAGTCTTTAGCTTTGCGCAAAGATGTTCACACTACTTATCATTCTAACTACTGAGTCAGCATAAGGACTATTATTATGGATACCAACCATACCCTAGCCGTTCATGCCATTAGTAAGCGCTACAAAAATCGTTTAATCGTCGATAACTTTTCTCTGCATATCAAGGGTGGAGAAATCGTGGGGCTTTTGGGGCCCAATGGTGCCGGTAAAACCTCTTGTTTTTATATGATGTTGGGTTTAGTGCAAACGGATAGCGGAAATATTCAACTCAACGGTGTTGATATCACAAGCATGCCAGTGCATATCCGTGCACGATTAGGTCTAGGCTATTTACCCCAAGAAGCGTCGGTGTTTCGCAAACTCAGTGTGGCAGACAATATCTTAGCCATTTTGGAAACCCGGGAAGACCTAGATGCCATCGAACAAGAAACGCTTTTAGAAAAACTCTTGTATGATTTTAGGATCTCACACATCCGTGATATCGATGGTGTCCATCTCTCGGGTGGTGAACGCCGCCGCGTCGAAATTGCACGAGCCTTGGCACGGGAACCCAAATTTATGTTATTGGATGAGCCCTTCGCAGGGGTTGATCCCATTTCTATTATGGATCTCAAACAAACCACGCGCGATCTGGCAAAACGGGGTATTGGCGTATTGATTACCGATCACAATGTACGCGATACCCTAGACATTTGCGATCGTGCTTACATAGTGCACGATGGCAAGGTGATTACTGAAGGCGATGCAGCGCATATTCTTGCACATCCCGAGGTCTTGAAGGTTTATTTAGGCGAGCAGTTTAAACTTTAAGTGAATATGCAAGTTTACTTTCCAAATTAGAGGCCCTTCGCTATAGTTTAACGATGCGAACCTCCCTGAGCCTACAAACCAGCCAACAGCTAAGTATGAGCCCCCAGTTGCAACAGGCTATACGCTTGCTGCAATTGTCGTCTGTGGAGTTGGAACAAGAGCTGCAGAGCGTTTTAGAGAAAAATCTCCTTTTAGAACAAGTCGATGCCCCCCTGGCAACCTTCGAGCCCCATACCGAGTCCTACACAGAACAAGAGGCGGGGATGGGCTATCTACAGGGTCTATCTTGCCTGAGTGATTATAAAAAACCCCTGCCCACCTATAACCTAGATAGCCCTCAAAAAAATCCTGAATTGAGCTTACAACAATATGTACGCCAACAGCTTTCGATGCTATCTCTCTCTGAGAAAGAACAGGGGATCGCCACAGCACTGATTGATGCCCTCTCAGAAGAAGGCTATCTCTGTACCACTTTACAAGCGATCCAAAAAGGCCTTAGCATGCAGGTGGATGCACATGAGATTACAGAAGTGTTAGAACAAATCCAACAATGTGAACCCCTTGGCATTGGCGCTAGGACTTTGTCTGAGTGCTTGAAGATTCAGCTCAAGGCCCTGCCCGCTGGAACACCCTGGTTAAACCAAGCTTTAGCCCTTGTCGATAAGCATTTAGAGGCTTTAGCCAAACGGGACTTTACCTATCTCATGTTACACCTTGAATTAGACGCAGCGTCTTTGCAATGCGTGATCCGACTGCTAACCTCCCTAAACCCTAAACCGGGTCAGCAGATAGGTAGTCAAGACCCTGGATACCTGGTACCCGACTTGTTGCTCCATAAAAAAAATGGCCAGCGCGTGGTAGAATTAAACAGGGAGTTTATACCCCGATTGCGGATCAATGCAGAGTATCTCACACTCTTAAAATCGACAAAAACACAGGATACCGATCTCAAAACCTTTAACACGCACTTAAAAGAAGCGCGTTGGTTTTTAAAGAGTCTTAAAACACGCTATGAAACGCTCATCAAAGTCGCCAATTATATTGTGGAATATCAACATGATTTTTTTGAACATGGCTCAGAAGCCATGAAACCGCTCAGTTTGCAATGTGTCGCACGTGCAGTGGGTTTACATGAGTCGACCATCTCGCGTATTACCACACAGAAATATATACATACCCCTCAAGGCTTACTCGAATTAAAATATTTTTTCTCAGCCTCTCTGCCAAGCAAAGAGGGTGCAAGCCGATCGAGCACGGCGATCCGTGCTTTGATTAAGCGTTTAATCGACCAGGAACCTAATCAAAACCCCTTCAGCGATCAGACCATTAAAACACTTCTGCTTGATCTGAATGTACCTATTGCACGCAGAACCGTCACAAAATACAGAGAGTCTATGAAAATTCCAAGGTCGCATGAAAGAAAGATTATGGGTTCATTTTAAAACAAGGAGTAAATGATGAGCATTCCCATTCAAATTACCGCCCTGCATATGGAATTAAGCGATGGTCTTAAGAACCATGTCAATGAAAAATTTACACGCTTAGAGCGCCATTTTAATCAAATTAATCATACGCATGTCACCTTAACGGTCGATAAAAAATTTCAACAGATTGCCAAAGCCACTATGCATTTGGCAGGCGGAAAAGATATTATGGCAAGTTGTACTTCTGAAAATCTCTATAGCAGCATTGATCTGCTTATCGACAAACTCGATGAACAAATCAAAAAACATAAAGAAAAAATGCAAGGTCAATAAGAGGCCACCCGCTCACGCTTTGCGTGAGCGGGTATGAATGAGATCTTAACGATGCTTTTTATGGAATATTAGATGCGTTTGGTCATTATTAGCGGTCGATCCGGATCGGGGAAAACCCTTGCTTTGCATGTACTAGAAGATCTAGGGTTTTATTGTATCGATAATTTGCCGTTCTTTTTTCTCCCACAACTTGAAAACCATGTAGGACATTTGCATCCTTCAGTCGCTGTCAGTCTTGATGTAAGAAACATTCCCATTGATTTAGAAACGTTTAATGCCGTGGTGGATGAACTTAAAAAAGGCAGAAGTGCCCTTGAAATTGTTTATTTGGATGCAGATGAAAATACTTTACTGAATCGCTTTAATGAAACACGACGCAAACATCCGCTCAGCAATTCTTTGGTTTCTTTGCGAGAAGCTATTCGTAAAGAGCAGGAAATCTTAACACCGATTGCAAACCTGGCCGATCTGATTGTCGATACCCGCTTGCTTAAAAAACAAGCGCTTTATCAGGTGATACGCGATAGAATCGCAGAACGTCATAGCCAAGAACCTTTGGTGCTATTGCAATCCTTTGGTTTTAAATATGGGATCCCTGCAGAGGCGGATTTTATCTTTGATGTGCGTTGTTTACCCAACCCTTATTGGCAACCTGAACTGCGATCTTTATCGGGACTTGACCAAGCCGTTACCCATTATTTGGAAGAAGAACCCCAAACTCAACAGCTTATCTGCGATCTTGAGACCTTTCTAAAAACATGGATCCCGCACTTTAAAGCCGATAATCGCAACTATATTACCATTGGGATTGGTTGCACTGGCGGCCAACATCGCTCGGTATATATGGTAGAAAAAATGGCCAAAGAACTACAGTCGACTATTCCAGATGTACAAGTGCGACATCGTGATGTGGTGCACTCATCTGATAAGCCACGCTGTATCATTCCCCCGCAATCGTCATCCGATCAATCCACATCGATCCCGTAAGTAATTTACTACGCCGATCAATATCCGATCCCACAGCCACCAAACCTGCATACATAGCCTTTAAATGACCGGCAATCGTCACCTCATGCACCGGATATTGGATCTGACCGTTCTCTACCCAAAAACCAAAGACACCGCGTGAATAATCCCCGGTCACAGGATTAATACCATGGCCCATTAATTCGGTGACAAGTAGGCCACGCCCCATGGCCTTTAATAGCGCTGCTTGATCCAAAGCGGCTTTGCTTTGGGTGATCAAAACATTCTGAACCCCACCACAATTACCGGTGGTTTTTAATCCAAGTCGCCTTGCAGAATAGCCTCCCAATACATAGCTCTCTAATATTCCATCTCGTACTAAAAAACGCTCTTGGGTTGCAACGCCTTCCCCATCAAAGGGCGCACTACCAAGCCCTTTGGCTTGGTGTGGCAGTGTTTTAATCTGTACAAAATCTGGGAAAATAGGTTTATGCAGATCATCCAACAAAAAAGAAGTTTTACGATAAAGACTGCCACCCGAAATAGCATCGATCAAATGTGCGACCAAACTACTCGCAACTTCTGGCGCAAAGATAACGGGTGATTCCATCGTCTTTATTTTTCGGGCATGCAAACGTGCTAGCGCTTTATGCGCAGCACCTTGACCCACAGCAACCGCTGATAGTAGATCCTGCACATCACGCGCAACTGTAAAATCATAATCGCGCTCCATTGAATCGCCTTCTTTGGCCAATGCGGTCATGGATAATCCAAAAGAGGTACTGGAATAAGCACCTAAAAAACCATGGGTATTACCGTAAACACGATGATGCGTACTTGCATTAAAGGTCGATCCTTCAGAATTAATAATGCGTGCATCGAAAGCACGGGCGGCTTCTTCGCAGGTTCTTGCCCTCTCAATGGATTGTTCGATGGCGATTTCTGAGGGATGGTATAGATCACAATCAACCTGTTGCGTAGCCACATATTCTTTTTCAATTAAACCACCAAAGGGATCGCTTTCAATGCGTGAAGCAATACTGGCCGCTGCCTCTAGACAATCCTGCACAGCACGAGGACTGAGATCGGTGGTAGAAGCCGATCCTTTATGTTTGCCCTGATAGACGGTGATACCCAGACGTTTATCTTGGTTAAATTCGATGGTTTCTACAGCATTCAATCGTAGAGTGACCGAATGACCCGATTGTTGTCCAAGGCTTAGTTCGGCTGCATCCAAACCCATTTTTTGGGTCTGTGCTAAAACATCTGCGACCAGGTTTTTAAGATTATTCTGTAATTGTTCTAACATTGGGTACCCCCCACCGTCATTTGTTCAATTTTTAGGGTTGGTTGGCCCACGCCCACCGGCACACTTTGCCCCTCTTTACCACAATTACCAATCCCTGTATCTAATTCTAAATTATTGCCTACCATGCTGACCTGATGCAAAATGTCGGGTCCCGATCCAATGAGTGTGGCACCCTTCACAGGACGGGTGATTTTGCCTTTTTCGATAAGATAGGCTTCGCTGGCATCGAACACAAATTTCCCAGAAGTAATATCCACCTGTCCTCCACTAAACTGCACCGCATACAAACCACGATCGACCGAGGCAATGATTTCTTCAGGATGATGATTCCCTGCCAACATATAGGTGTTGGTCATACGGGGCATCACGACATGGGCGTAAGACTCCCGACGACCATTACCCGTGGTGGGTACCCCCATTAAGCGAGCATTGAGCTTATCCTGTAAATAGCCCTTTAAGATGCCTTTTTCGATGAGTGTGGTGCATTGGGTAGGACTGCCTTCATCATCCATATTCAAAGAACCTCGCCGTCCCATTAAAGTGCCATCATCCACAATGGTACACAAAGACGAGGCTACACGTTCGCCCATGCGTCCTGCAAAGGCAGAACTGCCCTTACGGTTAAAATCGCCCTCTAAACCGTGTCCAATGGCTTCATGTAGCAAAACGCCGGGCCAACCAGGCCCCAACACAACGGGCATCATGCCAGCAGGGGCTGGAACAGCCTCCAAATTCGTTAAAGCCTGTTTGACGGCCAAACGCGCATAACTTAAACCAAGCTTATTATCTTGTATGAACATCTTGTAATCTAGACGTCCACCACCCCCACTACTACCTTGCTCTCTTTTGCCATCACGCTCTGCCACGACATTTACATTTAAACGCACCAAAGGCCGTATATCCGCTTGTAAGGAACCATCGCTACACAAGACTAAAATGGTTTCATAAACACCCGAAAGACTAACCACCACCTGTGAAATACGCGGATCCATACGTCTAGCTTCTGCATCGATCGTACGTAATAATTCTATTTTTGTGGCATCTCCCATGGATTTTAAGGGATTATCGGTACCATAGAGTCGCTGTACGGCGGCCAACGATTGAGACCGCAGGGCCACTTTGGCAGGACCACCACCCAAAGCAATGGTGCGGGCAGCACTGGCTGCCTGTTCTAAAGCATGTAACTGCACATCTTCGGAATAGGCAAAACCTGTTTTTTCGCCACTGATCACCCGAATACCAACGCCCTGTTGCATGTTGTAGGCAGCATCTTTCACCCGCCCATCCTCTAAAACCCAAGATTCATGGCTGGTATGCTGAAAATAAAGATCGGCATCATCCACCGAACGCCCCAAAAGGCTACTTAAGACCCCTTGTAAGCCTTGTTCGGTTAAACCGCTTGGTTTGAGTAGCAGATCAGAGGCGATCATCAGGCTATTGCTTTGATTCATGGTGTAGTTCCCCAGTTTTTAGGTCGCTTCCTGTATTTTTAATCCTATTACTTATTTTTCCTGGACGAATCCAGTCTGACATTATAGAATAAAAGGCTGGCACACCCTAGAATTATTCTAATAAGATGATGCAAACCTTGATCAAACTGAAAAACAGTCTCTCACTACGCTTGCTGGCTATCCTACTAGGCTCGCTGCTCTTTGGGCAATGGATGCCACTGTGGCTAAAATCCTTATGCTATGCAACCAGCCTGAGCTTAAAGACGCTACTGCTTTTTGTGTTGCCTGCTATTATTTTTAGTTGTCTGTTTTCATGCTTCTTAAGCCTTCAGGGTAGTAAGGCACTGAAGTTTATGTTAGGTCTGTTCGTCATTGTATGTGCCTCTAATTTTATCTCTACACTGATTGCTTATGGGATCGGTTCACTCAAGCTGGTCGACTTGAACATTCTTGAGCAAAGCAATGCCACGGTTTCTGCACTAGAACCCTTATGGCAGTTTGAACTTCCTACGCTCTTATCTAATACACAGGCTCTCAGTTTGGGCGTTATTTTGGGTGCTTTTTTCTCTTTTGTACCCAATCCCCGCGCACACCTTTTTGCACAAAAAGCCAGACATTTTGTAACACTGTTTTTAGAACGTTCTTTTATTCCCGTCTTACCACTGTTTGTCTTAGGCTTTGTTTTAAAAATGCAACACGACGGCATGCTGGCACAGATTATCGGTTCTTATGTCCAATTGCTGCTGCTCATTACCTTAACTTTTTTTCTTTACTTAGGTTTTTTATTTTTAATCGCGGCAAAGTTTAATCTCACACGTTTTAAGGATTATCTGAAAAATGTGTTTCCCGTCGCACTCATGGGTTTTTCAACCATGTCGAGCTTAGCCACCATGCCGGTAACCCTGAAAGCCGCCGAAAAAAACACACAAGATTTTCATATTCCCCAGGCGGTCATTCCAAGCACCGTTAATATTCACCAAGTGGGGGTGGCTATTGCCATTCCTATGATGGCCATGTGTATTCTTTCTACCTTCGGGTATGGGATGCCTTCTTTAGCTGTCTATTGTAAATTTGCTTTTTACTTTATATTTGCCCAATTTGCAGTTGCCGGTGTTCCGGGTGGGGCTATTTTGGTCATGTTACCCTTGTTAGAATCGCACTTTGGATTTTCCGCAGAAATGTGCGGGCTTATTACTGCGCTCTATATCTTGTTTGATCCTGCCGTTACGCTTACGAATGTACTAGGCAATAGTGCATTGGTCATTATCGTCTCGCGTCTTTTTAAGACTTTTAGCAAGGAACCACAACCCTCGTTACAAAAAGCCTTGGAGGAAGGTACTTGACCTTCCTCACATGATCTCACACAATCTCACGACACCTTATGTGAGAAAAAATCTTATGCCTCAGATTATTGCTATAGGGGGTGCCGGTTTTGGGACCCTAGAAAATGATTACAAAATGGAACGCTATCTTATTAAACAAACGGGCAAAACCAATCCTAAAGTCTGCTTTTTGGGCCAAGCCTCTGCGGAATCCCCTGCTTATTCACGCCTTTTTCATCACACTTTTAAAGCCTTAGAGGCTCATCCTTCAACCGTTTCCCTCTTTGGGCGCGTGACACCGCACTGGAAAACACAGATCCTTGAACAAGACTTAATCTTTGTGGGCGGGGGTAATACGCGTAGCATGCTGGCGCTTTGGCGTGAATGGGAGATGGATCAAGTCCTAAAAGAAGCTTATGAGAATGGCACTGTCCTATGTGGTAGCAGTGCAGGTGCTATTTGTTGGTTTGAAGCCTGTGTAACCGATTCGGTATGGCCGCTTGGCACACTGAAGGGCTTAGGGTTTCTACAAGGCAGCTGCTGCCCCCACTACGACTCTGAACCCGAACGGCGCCCGACCTACTTAGAAAAAGTAGCCTCGGGTGAAATCATCCCCGGTATTGCTCTAGAGGATTATACTGCGGCTCATTTTGTGGATAGCAGCCTCAAGAGAGTGGTTTCTGCCAAAGCAGGCACCAAAGCTTATTGGGTTAATCCAGATGAGGAAGCCCGTTTAGAAGTGAGTCTCCTTTAAACCTTAAGCCTAGCAAGCCCTTGCTGCATCTTGTCAGTTCCAGAGCAACCCTTGGAAAATCGGATCCAGTGGATGCGTGATCCAATAGCCACCTAGAATACCGCTGATAAAACCGTATAAATGGCTCTCCCAGGATACCTTTGCCTCGCGCGGAAAAAGCCCCAGCAAAATACTACCGAAGTAATACAGAACCAGACCCGCTAAAAATAGACTGGTATAGTCCGGTTTAAAGTAGGCCAAAATTAAAATATAACCAAAATAGCCGGAAATTAAACCACTGGCCCCAATGTGTCTTGCGGGTCGTGCTAAAAGCCAAACCAAAAAACCGCCTAAGGCCAGGATCAGGGTCGTGATGATCATAAAAGTCTGTAAATTCTGTGTTAATAAAATCAATCCCAATACAAACAAGGGAATGCTATTAAAAAACAAGTGATTAAAATTTTGATGTAGTACAGGACAAAAGAGAATGCCTATCAGTCCTCCAATGCGCCTCGGCCTAATACCGAGTACAACCAAGGGAGACCCTAAGGCCCAATGCACTAAATTAAAAAGCCAGAGTCCTGCCATGGTGATAAGCCAGGGTTCCATATAGACTTGGCTGCGTAGAAAGAAATCGCTTAATTCTTTGGATAAAGTTACTAGCACTATCGCTCCAAACTTTTACTAAGATTGAAAGCGTAAGCATACAGCGGTAGGCAGCAAGCAGCAAATAGAAACATTCCCCCCTCATCCGCTGAGAAGGGAATGGCTTTAGAAAGTGACTAGGCGCTTTTACACGTTGAACAACCACAAAATAGGCTGTAAGCAGCATAAATACCAGACACCCCTACCAAGGTGTAGATGACCTTTGTAAAGTGCTCATTATGACCAAATAAAAAGGCAACCAGATCAAAGTTTAGCAACCCAACCAATCCCCAATTAAGTGCCCCAACAATGGAAAGCACCAAAGAAATACATCCTAGTTTTGATACGCTTTTCATCAGCTCACTCCTGCGATTAAAAATTAACCTCATCCCAGTATATACCAATTTCAAAATATCTCGACTAGAATAGTTGACCAACTATTTATTTGCGCCACCAGGGAGCAACCTTGTTACAAGATTCTGTAATTGCGTTGTGTGACTGTGCACAAACGCTTCCGCTAGATCCAAAAGACCTTGCAAAGCTTGAGGTGTTGCCTCGTCCATCGCCCCTAAATTTTCAGGTAACGATACCTGCAGACGGGAAGCATTGGGATAAATGGCAGAGATCTCATCGTTGTACCAATCGCTATCGGCTGACATCATGAGATCGATTAAATTGGCCTTCATCACCCATCCAATAACCCCTGCGTTCGACAATTGATCGAATCGTCGGTTGAATTGGATAGAACCTGTGCCCATCGAGATTAAAAAAATGTCTTTTCTCTCGAGGTTTGGCTGTAGTTTATAGGCTTCCATCGCTGCAATACTTTCTGGATTGTTGGCAAAGATACCACCATCGATATCAGCACACTGTTTTCCTTGACTATCCTGAAAAATCTTGGGATCGAAATAAGTCGGGGCAGCACTGGTAGCGCCCGCAATATCGCGCATCCAGTAATCTACTTTTGTCTCCCTCGCTTCGGTTGAGGAAAATAAATGGGGGGCCTTTTCTATTAACGAATAGGTAGGCAATACCACCTTCGATAAGGCCTCGCTTAAGCGCGTATCACCAAAAAATTTTTCTAAAATAGCATCGAAGGGCTTACGATCATACTTCGCGCCCCACAATCCTACACCCGTCGTCATACGTCTTAGCAAGGAGCCTTTAAAAATACTGCCAGACTCTTTTAAATAAAAATCGACAATATCTTGAGCGCGATAGTGGGGACCTTGACCTTTTTGATGAGGACAGGTTAATCCCAAAGCAATCAGCCCACCCGTAGAGGTTCCCACGATTAAATCAAACAGCGCATGAATAGGCTGTTGACTCATTTCCTCTAAAGCTTGTAGAAAGCGCGCCGGGATAATCCCCCGTACCCCCCCACCATCGATGGATAAAATCCGAAAAGGCCTTGAACGATCCATCTATCCTCCTGCTGTATGAGATCTAGGGACTACTGTTTTTATTCGAGCACAAAAAGCACGCTTGTATCAATAGTTGTACATCACTACACAATTGATCTATGATGAAAACGTCCTATTTTTTCAATAAGGGGATAGTCTATGAAGAATGTATGGGTTGTCGTAGCCAATGCAAGCAGGGCTTTTTTTTATGCCTCTTCTAAAGCAGATCCTGATCTTCAGCTCATCAAAAAGCTATACCATCCTGAAGGTAAACTCAAAGAAACGGAACTGGGTCCTGATCAACCAGGACACAATCAAAAAGGTTCTTATGAACCACATACGAGTGCTAAAGAACTAGAAAAAGAACATTTTGTTAAACAACTTTGTCAAGAATTGGAGCATGGAAGAGTTTCCAATGCCTATACGGCGATTGTCGTAATCGCCGAACCTCATTTCTATGGTCTTATCCATCGCTTAGCACCACTTCAAGTACAAAAATTGATTCAAAATCACTTTACAAAAGATTACGCCTATCTTTCCGAACACGATTTAGGAACGACCTTAAAGGATCTTTTAGCCGACACTTTAAAATCCCTATTTTACAAATAATCGCTATCCATATGCCGGCATATGCTCCTAGAACAAGCTAAACTAAGCTTAACTTTTAATACCCACGCCCTTCGCGAGTAAGCAAAAGCTTAAGCTATACAGTCCTGCGCTGAAAAACACCATCATCCCTAGCACAATGCCTATATGAACCTCCGAATACCCCAGCATTCCAAAACGAAAGGCATTAACAATATAAAAAAGTGGATTAAAATAGGTTATCTGTTGCCAAAAAGCAGAGAGGTATTTCACAGAATAAAAAATACCACCCAGATAAATTAAAGGCGTTAATACAAAGCTGGGCACGATATTAATGTCATCAAATTTCTTGGCAAAAATACCATTCAAAAAACCCGCTAAGGAAAACAACATTGCTGTTAGCATCCAAACAAAAAACAAAATAAAGGGATGTTTAATAGGAAACTGCACAAACAATGTCGAAGTTAACATGACGAGAAAACCCACTAAAATACCCCGTGCCATACCACCCAAAACAAAACCTGCTAAAATGCTGTGATTATCCAAGGATGAGACCAACATCTCTTCAATGTTTCGTTGAAATTTAGCAAGAAAAAAAGAAGCGACAACATTTCCATACGAGGCATTAATCATCGACATCATCACTAAACCAGGAACAATATATTCGATATAAGAAAAACCGTCTATTGCTCCAATACGCGGCCCCATAAAATGGCCAAAAATAACAAAGTAAAGCCCTGCGCTCACCACAGATGGCAATAGGGTTTGGGACCAAATACGCATAAAACGAACGACCTCGCGTCGAACAATCGTATAGAGGCCAACCCTATTAAAAAGGCTTGTTTTCATTTTTTACTTTATCCCCTATCCTCATTTACCAAACGAATAAATAATTCTTCTAAGCGATTTGTTTTGTTGCGCATACTCATAACCTGAATACCTTGTTGTGAAAGCACCTCAAAAACACTATTCAAATGGATTGTTTTTTCAAATTGAATTTCTAATGTTCTAGAATCTAGTAAAGCCACCTTTAGACCTGATAAAATCGGTGCTTTTTCTAATGGTTTCTCGAGATCAAAAAGTATCGTTTCGATCGTTAATTGAGATAAAAGATCTTTAAGATTTGTATTTTTTATAATTTTTCCTTGGTGCATAATAGCAACCGTATCGCACAAAGATTCTATTTCTTCTAAATAATGTGTCGTTAAAATAATAGTTGTTCCTTCATGGTTTACTTTTCTCAAAAAATCCCACATGGAACGTCTTAGCTCAACATCGACACCTGCGGTTGGTTCATCTAAAACGAGTATTTTAGGTTGATGTATTAAAGCCCTCGCAATCATTAAACGGCGCTTCATGCCACCCGAAAGCACACGCGCAGCCTCATAGCGTTTATCCCACAACCCCAATTCCATTAAATAATATTCTGCTCTTTGCATAGCTATGCGACGCGGTATACCATAATAGCCCGCCTGGTTTACAACAATGTCAATCACCCGATCAAAAAGACTAAAATTAAACTCCTGAGGTACAAGCCCCATAAAAGTTTTTGCCAGGCTAGCTTCTTTATCGATTGAATGGCCAAACACCTGAATATCCCCACTAGACTTTTTCACCAAAGAAGTCATGATGCCAAGAGTCGTGGTCTTTCCAGCACCATTAGGCCCTAGCAAGCCAAAAAAGGCACCTTCTTCAATACTAAGGTTGATACCTTTGAGGGCAACAAAACCAGAGGCATACACTTTTTTTAAATCTTTTATAATTAACGCTTTCATGCATGCATATCCAAAGCCATGTTTTTTTCGAATTTTTTTTCAGGTACAAACCAATGTCCGCCTACCTCTAAAGGTTTAAAGACATTCAAATCAATAGACTGTTTCTGGGCTTCTTCTTTAAAAACACCCAGTGCCTCATCATAGCCATCATCTGCCAAAGGAAAAATCGAATAATGCATCGGAATGCTGTAGGGTTGTTCGAGATCTCTGAAGGCTTTGATCGCTTCGAAAGGACTCATATGGCTATAGCCCATAAACCATTCGGGTTTAAAAGCTCCGATAGGAAGCAATGCTAAACGAAAATGATGATATTTTTGTAGTGCCTGCCTAAAATAATCCCCTTGACCATAACCAGAGTCACCCACAAAATAAATATTACCATCGGGCATGGTGATCACAAAAGCAGCCCATAAGGCTTTATTGCGATCAAAAATCCCTCTGGCCGACCAATGGTGCATGGGTTCCAAATGAATATTCATGTATGGGCTAACGTTAAGCGTATCGCCCCAATCGTAGACTTCAACATTTATCCTCGGGTCAAAAGCATGAATGATGGTATCATTACCGAGTGGTGCAATAATCCGGGGCTTATCTCGTTCCCACAGCTTCTTGAGGGTTGATAAATCTAAGTGATCATAGTGATTATGACTTAGCAATACGATATGAATGGGGGGTAAATCTTCGAATCGAATACCCGGTGCATGCACCCGCTTAGGTCCTATCCACTGAAAAGGACTGGCACGATCAGACCATACCGGATCGGTTAACAGATTGATGCTTTGGCTTTGAATTAAAAAAGTAACATGGCCTACAGAAGAAACCCTTAGCGCAGCGCCTTTAATCTCAGAAGGTGGTTTATCCTCCAAACTATTCCTCACTGATGCAGGCCATGGCTTTGATTTGGCGTGCAGACGCCATTTCAAAAACTCAAATAACCTTTGATTCTGAGGCTTTCCAGGATTATAAAATCGCTCTCCATTAAAATGATCGGAAAGGGGACCTTGATAATAAAATGTCATTGGATCATCCTAGAAGAGGCAATTGGGGCGCTAATTTCGGCAACCAATAATGTTCCGTTGCTACCTGGTTGGCATACATCCTTCTTTGATCCTCTATGTGTATAGCTTGATCCTCCAAACATTCGATATAGCCCTTGGGCACACTACCAAATCGATCTTTGGTTAAAGAAACGGTATCTACAAATGGGCGCAAAGGTTGTTTTTGAAGACGACTCAATGCAAAAACCTGATCTTCCACACTACAATCACCATAAAAAAGTTCGGCTATTCGAGGAGATAACTTAAGGGCAATTTCATTACTTTGATCATCGATCGTTATTTCTTTCACGACACTAGGAACCTTTGCTTTTGCTTCCTCTTGCACAAGAGAGCCGTTGGCCTCTGGCATAAAAGCCGACAAATACACAAGCTTTTGGATACGCTCCGGTATATTTTCAGCGACCTGAGAAATGACAATACCTGCCATACTATGACCGACTAATACTACCTTATAATTTTTTGAAACAATAAGATCGCTAATACTGTCTACATAGGTTTTCAAGGTTACATCCAAACATGGAACGCTACTTCTGTAGTGTCCTGGTAAATCAGGCGTAAGGACCTCATGACCTTTTGCTTGTAGCAGCGGCGCTGCCTTATTCCAGCACCAACTGCCATGCCAGGCACCATGAACTAGGACATACACCTTGCCCATTCCACATTTCATAAATATATCTAGCTCCCGCCTGTAACCACTACTCAGGGATATGGTGCAAAGCGCAGAATCGAACCGCGGACCTACTGATTACGAATCC
>JACCDN010944167.1_pt1 | contig 42799 bp, 52 predicted proteins | sample 7441691 | NCBI WGS metagenome assembly JACCDN01 (sample SAMN15323439, study PRJNA562643) | freshwater metagenome | isolation source: river surface water | place: USA:Blue River Watershed | collected 2017-08-16 | reverse complement strand
GTGCTGCGCTGGCGTGTTTGCCAAATTTCTACGGGCACAATGCCCTGGGCAAAGAGATGTTCCGCGACCAGATCAGCGGAAACCCTTTCGACACTCCCTTTCACCGCATCACCCGCACGGTCGCGCCCGCGGTAAGCAAACACTGGCATGACTATATACCCCTCGTTATGCTTGCACGATCAGATCGGTTAAGTCTTCTGCGACACGCATGGCTTCCTGTAAACTGGTGATACCCTGCATTGCTAACGTCAATGCACTTTCACCCAACGAATCTTTTCCCTTAATCTCGGCAACCGCTTGCGTAAACGCACCCACATCATTGCGCCGTAAGGCATCCATCATGTATCTATTCATGAGCAGTAAATCAAATACGCCTTGTCTACCTAAATACCCGGTATGATTACAATGGTTGCACCCCTTGCCACAATAAAATGTACTGTGACGCCTGTCAGCACCCATCTCAGCTAACCAACTGAGTTCGGCTTCGTTACACTGATACACTGTCTTACACGTGGTACAAATACGGCGTAACAATCGCTGTGCCAGTACGCCGCGTAACGCAATAGCAACCAGATAACTCTCCACCCCCATGTCGATTAAACGCACCGCACTACTCAAAACATCGTTAGTATGCAAGGTCGCTAACACTAAGTGTCCCGTCATGGCGGCACGCAAGGCGATTTCCGTGGACTCCTGATCGCGCAACTCACCCACCATGATAATATCCGGATCATGACGTAACATGGAGCGTAATACTTTAGCAAAGGTAAGACCTACTTTCGTATTAATTTGTACTTGGCAAATCCGCGACAAGCGATATTCCACGGGATCTTCCACGGTAACTATTTTGACTTCCGGCACGTTCAATTCTTGCAATATGCTATACAGCGTCGTCGTCTTACCACTACCCGTTGGCCCCGTCACTAAAAACATGCCGTGGGAACGCTTCATTAATTTGCGTACCCCTTGTAACACGAGCGGTGGCATCGCCAAATTATCTAACTCACTACGCTCATCCGCAGGACGCAAAATACGCATCACCACTGATTCGCCAAAGCTCACCGGCATCGTTGCCAAACGAATATCTAGTTCTTGTTGATGTATCGTCACCTGAAAACGACCGTCTTGCGGTAAACGCTTATCAGCAATATCTAAGCTTGCCATTAACTTTAAGCGCTGCGTCAACGCAGTCACCACATGACGTTCATTCACCATCCGTTCTTGTAATACGCCATCGACACGTAGGCGAATTAATAGTGCATTTTCGCTCGGTTCAATATGAATATCAGATGCATGCAAACGTACAGCTTCTTCGAGCAGAGACTGTAATAATTTCGCGACTGGCGCATCGGTTTCACCCAGCTCTTGCAATACATCAATGGTGCTGGCCGTGCCTGCTAAAGCAACCGATAACTCGCCCGCAAAACGACTGATGTCTTCACCGTAGTCATAAAATACATCGTATAAATGCAACAGTACATTTTCTTGGACTAGGGCCAATTGCACTGGACTACCCAGTAAACGGCTGATCTCATCCACCGCAAATATATTTTGTGGATCGGCCATGCCAATCAGTAAACCACTGGCCGTTTCATTTAAGACTAAGGCACGAAAACGACGCGCATGAATTTCTGCCAAACGATGCACTAGTTCCGGTTTACACGAATAGACGGTCAAGTCAACAAAGGCAATTTGCAATTGCGCCGCTAGTTCTTGCAATAGCGTGATTTCATCAATAAAACCCAGATCAACTAATACGGTGCCTAGCTTAGCGCCGCTTTGTTGCTGCTCAGCAACAGCCAATTCTAACTGCTGCGCCGAGATTAATTGACGACGCAACAGCAAATCGCCTATACGTACCTTCTCCGCTTGCACAGCTAGCCCCCTAACACAGACAAACGTTTATGGATGTACAACTGCATTTGCGGCTGTAAATTCTCGCCAAGCTCGGCTTTTTTATAGGCTTCCACGGCTTGTTGCGGTTGCTCGGTTATCTCCAAGGCAATGGCTAAACCTAACCACCACACTGCGTTAGCAGGTTGCAATTGTAACAATGCGCTGTAGACATTAGCCGCTTTAGCATATTGGCGTTGATGTTCATACACCGCAGCCAATAATGCATAATAATTCGTGTGACTCGCCATCTCAGGCTGCGCAATCAATAAAGTCTCTAACGCCAATGGATATTGATTTCGACCCACGTAAACATGCGCTAATAATTCTAAGTAAGGCGCATGCCCAGGCGCCAATTCCAAGCCATATTTTAGTAACGCCTCGGCTTGTTTATCCTGTCCTTGACCGAGCAAACATTCCACTAACATTTGACGACTGGCTTGGTGCAAGGGAAACGCACTCACAATACGCTGTAACTCGTCTATTGTCGCTTGCGGTTCATCTTGCGCAAAGGTTTCTAACACGTGTTGATAACGTTCTTCTGCCTGCTGCATGGTATTCAACACCACAGGGGTTTTACGTAAGACACCCTCCGGTGGCAATAGCGCTGTCGAGGCGTCAATCGGTATTGCTGCCGCCGTTGCGATTGTTCCGTCTGCCGCCGTTGCAGCGACTACGCCCTCTGCCATCGCCGTAGCGACTGTTGCTTCTGCCGCCGCAGGCTCTGGCTCTGCCACCGGCGCTAATCCTTTGACCGGGGTTAATGACATCACCGGTAATGAGGTATTGGTCGGTACGGGACTTGCCACTGCCTGTGCCGGCTGTTGACGTGCGGGTGCCGCCTGCGCCACGGTCGGCACCTTCGCCTGTTGCGTCATCTGCTGCGCTGCCGGAGACGTACGTCCCCAGTGCGCACCTAACCATACACACAGTAACAACGCACACAGCAGTAACGCAGCTAGCGCGTAATACCCGTTATACCCAACACGCTCTGGCGCAGTAACGCGTACCCCTGCTAATAACTCAGCACCCGACATCACTTCAGGTGCGCGACGTCGCTCTAAATCTTTGAGCATGTCATTAATTACGCTCATCTCAATTCCTCTGTCACTGTTTTAGTGGAATGTGCGGATACGTCATGCCACTGTTTATACCGAATCACCACGCTGGTGGCCGCAAGTCCGACCAACACCCACAAGATGAATACCATCTTGTGCTGTGACCATGCAGACCCAGCCATCGAACGCTGAGTATCTCTACTGGCTTTGTGTATACAACGCCAGGTGATCTGTTGTATCCCTCGTCCATAGGCTACGAGCAGCGCTTTATGACAGAGAATATTGATGAGTCGGGGTATACCACCACTTTTGCGGTACAACAAATGCAATGCCCGCGGCGTAAATAGCTGTTGTTGGGTGTAACCTGCCACCGCGAGCCTGCGCATCACATAATGTTCTAAATCAGCCTCAACAATAGGAGATAACTGACAAGAAAATGTGATGCGTTGTTCCAACTGACGTAACGCGGCTTGTTGTAAACGCACATTCAGTTCGGGTTGTGCGAACAACACTACTTGCAATAATTTTTCACTCTCGGTTTCCAAATTAGTTAATAAACGAATAGCTTCTAAGCACTGATCCGTCAATATCTGTGCTTCATCCACCAATAGCACTACCTTTTTTTTCTGACCATGCAACACCAACAAGCGTTGCGTGAGTTGCTCTAAGCAGCTGCGTTTATCCGCCTGCGCATCAATCACCACACCGAGTTCTAACGCTAGGATGCGTTGTAAACCTTCACTAGCGAGGTTGGGGTCAGGACTGGGGATGTACGCAGTGACAAAATCATCACCCAACATAGTCAATAATTTACGACATAATAAGGTCTTACCTGAACCCACCTCACCCGTGACTTTGATAAACCCTTCACCACTGCGCAGGCTAATCAACAAGACATTTAACGCCTCTTGATGCCCGACCAAATCACAATAAAAGCCGGTGTTGGGCGTCAACGTAAACGGCAATTTATCCAGATTAAAATGTTGTAGATACATCTCATGCCATCCCTATCTTGAAAGAAAACACCGCGTTTTCAACGCAAACACACTATTTTTAAAGGAAAACCTCACCTGCTTGTGGATGAGATTTGTTCCTGTGAATGTTGCTGCATCGTCACTCTTTATCACTGTTTTTCGGTCCAAACGGGCTCACTTTCAGCCAGATCACTGAAAACATGAGGGCGACTGTCGCGACGCGCTGCATGATTCATATCGTTATAATTTTTCTGAATATCACGCAGGTTGCTCGACCACGCATTACCTTCTATCACAATCGGCCGTAATAAGATGACTAACTCTGATTTTTCCAAGTTACGCTGGGTATTCCTAAACGCGGCGCCTAATATCGGTAGTCGACTCAGTATCGGTGTACCTTGTGTCGTATCCGCACGCAAGTTTTTCATCAAGCCACCTATCACGACGACTTGACCGTTCTTCGCACGCACAATGCTGTCGGATTCACGAATATCGCGCCGTGGTGCAGGCAAAGTAATTTTATTATTATCCACCGTCACCTCCTTATTTTCCTGTACCACTGTGCTAATACTGGGATGGATATGTAATGTGACATCACCTTCTGCATCGATTTGTGGTGTAACATCCAACGCGATACCGGAAAAGAACGGTTGTAAACTCACATTACGGGTAGTGTCCGCCGTGTTGCCGACCGTGGGAATAATACCGCTGCTAATACCCGTGACGAAATACTCGTCTAATCCGACTTTAATCACCGCTTTCTGATTATTGATGGTAGAAATCCGTGGATTAGATAGCACTTGTACATTACCTTGTCCCGACAACAACTTGATGACGGTTGAAAACGCCGCACCACTGTGCGCGGCTAGGCTACTACCCGATACACTTTTCAGGGGAAATACATTACCAAAAGCGCCGTCCACATCACTGGGACTACTGCCACCTTGTCCTTGCTGAAAACCTAAAATAGACCAATTAATTCCCGATTGAAATGCATTGTTCAGCTTAATTTCTAAAATTTTTGCTTCTAAAATCACTTGCCTATTCATACTATTTTGAATCGCGTATAAATAATCACGTACACTCGTCAAGGTACGCGTGTCGGCACGCACCACCACAGCACCCGCCTGCGGTTGTACCACAAACGAATAACCATTTTTCTTGCCCACCAGTGTTTCTAAGGTGTTGGATAATTCCTTCCAAAAATCCGCTTCAGAGGAGGTGCTGACCGCACTACTACCATAGCCAGATGCATTGTTGAGGCTGTTGGCCATTTGATTATTCATGCCATTCATACCATTCATGCCGTTCATGCCACTCATGCCGTTCATGCCATTATTCGTTCCCCAACTGTTGTTATCGGGATAATAGCCATTACTACCTGAGCCATTACCCATGTTGCTGCCCATGTTATTGGGGCGTAATGTTTGCCCGTTACTGATGCTAGTTTCGGTTCTACCTTTGCGAGATACGTTGAGGTAATTGACGGAAAAAACCTGCGTTTGCAAACCATTCGGTAACACTTCGAAACCGTAAGCCGTCATACGATAACCGTAGCCATAAGTATCACGCACGGCCTGCAAGACTTCTTCGATAGTCACATTTTTCAAGTCCAAAGATATTTTGCCATTGACCGTCGGATCGACGACTACGCTGTAGGACGTGCCTTTGACTAAACCCATAAAAAAAGTCGATGCCGGTACATCTTGGACATTTAGATTAAAGCGCTGTTGCTGTTCTTGCTGCGCGCCACTGGGACCCAACTGACGTTGGGGTATCAACACGCTATCGATGGTATCGGGCAAATCCAACTGCCGTTGTTTTTTAGCCACCTGATCATTGGCACGTATCGCTTCGTTGAGACTAGTGCCTATCATGTGTGCCGTATCATTTTTCGGCTGCAACTGCTTTGCACAACCACCCATGAACATAACGACACATAAAATCCAGACTCCGTATTGCCTCTTCATAACCACTCAACTTCCTATTGCTCTGGTTGCATGTATGGGTTGTCTAATGTCCCTGGCTAAAATAGTTAAGGCAATATAACCCTTTTCCCCAACCAATTTCACCTGATTTTTACTGATGCTAACAACGCGATAACCGCGAAGCATATCACCCTCAACCAGATATTGCCCATCAATTAACGCATATTTTTTTTTATGGCTGTATTTGATCAACATTAATTTAAAATCCGTATTGACGCTAGACAATGGATTGACACCGTAATCCGGTGGACACGTCGGATCTCGCAGCATCACTTGCGCGTTTGCAGATAATGCCCAGCCTAATAAAACACTTACTAATAGATATCGCTTCATGGCACTACCCGGTAATCTGTTGCACAGGTGGTGCTGCAACCGTTGGTTGATGACTAATAAAGTAGACCCGCATCTTCACTAATGCATAGGGATATTGCGTCACTTTATAACTGAATTTATCCCAAAAGAAATTTGGCTTATTCGCTTCTAACAACTGTAAAAAGCGTAAAGTACTAAAATAATCCGCAATAAACGCAATCGCCACACCGTTACGGACTAAATCGTCGTACTCGCTCTTGTTTGCCGCGGATAATTGTTCATGCACTTGTGCTAACGGTTTAGGCGGCAGATCATACAAGCGTAACAAGGTAATGCCGTTGACCTGGCGCAACTTACTGCTAAATAAATGTAGCATTTCTTGCGTTGTCAACACATCAGCAACAATCAGTTTGTTACTTGCATTCAATAATGCAACCTCTTCATGCTCAGGTGTAAATGATCGATTAACATGCATACTCAAATCATGCTGTATTTGCTGCGTAATCGCTTGTGTCTGTGAAGAAAAATATTGCACTTGTTGTGATAGCTTGGCGATTCGTTCTGCTTTATCCACGCGCTGCACACGTAAATCTGCCTGCAAAGCGTAAAACCATACCCCACCCATCAACGCTGTGCTCACGCTTAACAATGCCACCCGCGTGCGTAAGCTGGATTTATTTATCCGTGTCACCCAACGATCGATAAGGACATTGATATCATTTATCATCACGGCCCTCTCTCGGAGTTTGCTGGGTACGCACGACAAAATCCACTTGATTTGCTACTTTGCTCGCACGTTTGATATCTAACATGCTAAAGCGCTTGTTCTTAAAGTAATGGGCACTAGACAGACGTTGCATATATTCCGTGACCGCATTGGAATCTTGTGCACCACCACGTAACACAATATTGGTATCCCCGGTATCGATATACAATTCACGTAACCAGACACCCTGCACCGCATACTGTGCTAGGTCAAGCAGATAGCCACCAAAACCATACATGTTGCTGCCAATTAAGCTACGTATGTGCTGTTGAATCTGTTGCCGACGCTGTAAGCGTTGTTGCAACACGTGTACTGCACGCATTAAATTTTCACTGCGTGCTTGCTTGGGTATAGTCACCTCTAAATTAATCACCTGTTTAGCAATGTTTTGCTGCTGTTGCTCTAAGAGTTGTAATTTTTCCGTGTCCCGCAAGAGTTGCACTTTGCTGTGCAATGAACAACACAACAACACAACGAGCAATCCACTCAGGCACCACGCGATGTGTTTAACCGATAGGAATAACGGCCGTGCCGTGGGTAATTGTGCGTAGAGATTAACTTGTGGTTTCACGATTGTTTACCTCATCGCGTAGTATGCCCCCTAACGCAAACAAACACGCTTGACTATTGTCTAGGGATAACTGCGGCGTTAACAATTTGTCACTCTTCAACAATTCTACCGGCATATCCAATAATGCTTGTAATTGCGCAATCGCTTGTTCGTGCAATTTATAGGTGGGCGCTAAAATAAGCTTTTGTGGCGCGTTTTGATGTAACTGACTGCGATAGTAGTCATAGCAACGTGTGATTTCTAACGCGAGAGTATCGTAACCACGCTGATTGAATTCACCGCCACGTGAGGAAGCGGCTATATCTGCAATATCCAAGGAAAAACGCCGTGAAAAATACAGTTCTTGCTGGCGCGAGATAATAAATTCACAACTCTGCGCTCCCAACGCTAACAGCGCAAGACCCAATGCTTCGTCGGCATACAGCCCCGCTATATTACGTAATGCCAACTCACTGATATCGATAATCTGCAACTGCAAACCACTCTTGTGAATTATCTCGATGCTGTGTTGCAAATAAGACTGCTGTGCAACTGTCACATACAGACCTTTGCGTTTTTGGCCTGCACCCAGCAGCGGGATCTCTAACACATCAATCACGGCATCCGCTAACGGAAAATCCAATAAATCTTTGATGCGCCACGCAACCGCTTGACGCAGTTCGTGTGCAGGCACCGGCAACGATTCTATTTGCAAAAATAAATGCTTGCTTGCAGGTAAGACCCACGTGCAAGGTACTTTTTTAAGTTGGTGTTGTGCGACAAATTTGTTTAACGTGGCCTGCAAATCGGTTTCTGCAAGATCAGGAAAAAATTGGCAGCGCGTGACATGCAATTCGCCATCGCCATCGCGCTTAGCATAGGCTACAGCCAAACCCGCTGCATCCCAATAAATAGCACACAATCCTTTTGCTTGTTGTGTAACTTTGCCAGTAAACAACATCTCACCCTTCCATGGTATTGCAAAGACCCAATCATAAATGGCCAAGCCGCAAAATACAAAGCGCAAAACACACAAACACTGTTTAAATGCATTTAATGACGTATATCGTGCAAATCCTGCGCGATAACTCGCGTTAAAGTCTGCTGTTGTTACGCATCGCGCAATTTAGCACCGACATCCTGATGCAATTGCGTCACGATAACATCACGCACCGCACACGCCTCTTGCATGGTTAAGGTACGTGTTTGTGCATTAAATAACAAATGTAACGCTAATGCCTTTTTACCCTCGCCTAACTGATTTGCACGATACAGATCGAACAACTGCACTTCTTGTAACAACAGGCCACCCGCGCGGCGAATCACCTGCACGATCTGCTGCATCGTGATCGTCTCCAACACCTCGATAGAAATATCCAAGGTAATGGAGGGGAAACGCCAAATGGGTTGCATCATCACCGCCGTCTCACGTGCAGCAAGCAAAACGTCCGCATCCAGTTCCAATGCCACGATGATGCGGTCCTCCACGCCAAATGCAAGTGCTACCTCGTCGTGCACTATGCCCACATAACCACATACCGTGCCACGCTGCGTAATCGCGGCACAAGCACCCGTGCGAAACATCGGCTGTGTGGCAGGCTCTAAGGTGAGGTGAGGCACACGCAACAGCGCACACGTCTCTTGTACGATGCCTGCTATATCGTAAAAATCAACCGCACGTGGCTCTGCATCGTGCCAAGAAGCAGGTTGCACCGCACCCGTCATCACCGCCGCTAAACGATACGGTTCGCTGGGTAATAACGGCGAATCACCGGCCACTTCAGGCAGAAAGACGCGTCCTATCTCAAACACATGGCACGCCTCAGCAAAGCGTAAATTAAATTGCACCGTTTGCAATAAGCCAGGCAACAGACTGCGCCGCAACACCGTGCGCTCTTCGCTGATCGGATTGAGTAAACATACATACGCGGGCGATTCTACCGGTTCCGTTGCAGCAACTAACAAGCGTGCCTCGACTTCCGGTGTCGTCATGCTATACGACAACACTTCTTGCAACCCACTCCTGACCCACGCATCGCGTAACTGTTCACGTGCCACTAACTCAGGCGCTAACAGTTGCTCCGTCAGTGCTTGACTGGGCAGGGTCGCCGGCAATTTGTCATAACCATACAACCGCGCGACTTCTTCTAACAAATCACAACTCTCTTGTATGTCTTCGCGCTGTGTGCCTATTTCTGCGCATAATACCCCTTGTTGTGCATCGACCACACACGCGATACCGACGCGCTGCAATAAATGCGCGATCGTCTCTATCGATAAATCCAGACCTAGCGCGGCATTCACTTCCTGTGCGCGCAAGGCAATCTGACGCGGTTGTAACACGCCAGACGAGGTATCGCCGAGTCCGGTCCATGTCACTGCAGGACAGGTTTGTTGCAACAAATAAATAAAACGTTGTATCGCGTTAAGCGGCAAACTGGGATCCACCCCACGGCTAAAGCGCAAAGAGGATTCGGTAATAATTTTATGGGCGGCTTGACTGCGACGTACGGTGATCAAATCAAAATTAGCGGCTTCTACCACTATCCGTTGCGTAGCCGCCTGCACCGCTGTGGCACTACCACCGACCACACCCGCTAACGCCACCACCTGCTGTTGCGCGTCCGCTATCACGAGGTGACCGGCAGCAAGAACCAACGGCGCGCTGTCCGCCGTTTGGGTAAGTGCATGCAAGGTATCACCGGTTTGACTCCAACGTACCGTGAGTTCGCTACTGTGTAGACGATCGGCATCGTACACATGCATAGGTTGGCCTAGCTCTAACATCACGTAATTGCCCGCATCTACAACATTGTTAATAGGGCGTATCCCCGCTAACACCAACTCGCGTTGTAGCCATTGCGGTGACGGTTGAATGATGACATCGCACAGCGTGGCCAAAGCAAAACGGCGACACACTTCAGGTGCAGCAATGTGCGGTGTTAATGCTGTCAGCTGCGACGGCTTTTCGACCAGTGCCGCTACCGCAGTTAACGTGTGTTGAGTCAACGCAGCCACTTCACGCGCTACCCCATACAACGATTGGCAACGCGCAATATTCGCTAAAATCGCCAGTTCCAACACCTGGTCCGCCACCCACGTCGCCGCGGGCGTTAGCAGCGTCGCCAGCGGTGTGCCCGGTACGGCGGATGCATCTGGACAAAACACAGTATCCGTCTCACCTATCCCTAAATCACGCGCGCTACACAACACACCCGCAGAGACATGGCCGTAACGCGTGTCTGCCGTCACTTCACGCAATGTAAATGCATGCGCATCGTCTTGAATCAACACCGCACCAGCTAGTGCCACGGCCATCCGCGTGCCCACAGCGAATGCGGCCGCTGACGCAGCCGTGGTGATAATCGTGATTGGCGCGCCGGCTCCCACATCTACCGCTAACAACCACACCTGTGGGTGCTCGGGTAAACGTTGCACACTCAGCAGTACGGCGCACACCACTTGTTTGGCATAAACACCTATCCCCTGCACACCGTCCACTTCAATGCCCGCCACGGTTAATGCCTCTGCGATGGCTGCACTAGACAGGGTATTGGGTACTAAGCGTTTTAACCAAGAAAGCGGTACGCGCATGCCTTAATCCTTCACACAAATTGCGTTAAAAAGCGTAAGTCGTTTTGAAACAAATAACGAATATCGTCTATTTGATAGCGCAACAACACCATGCGTTCCACACCCATGCCAAAGGCAATGCCGCGTACCTGCTGTGGATCATAACCACCATTGATCAAGACCCGTGGGTGCACCATCCCAGCGCCAAGTAATTCTAGCCAACCACTGTGTTTACACACCCGACACCCTGCCCCATCGCACAAGGTACACTTGATATCGACTTCGACACTGGGCTCGGTAAAAGGGAAATAACTGCCGCGCATACGAATCGCTTGATCCGCGCCAAATATTGCACGTGCGAAACGCAATAAAATACCTTTCAAATCACTGAATCTAACCTGCGGTCCAACCAATAATCCTTCCACTTGATGAAATTGAATTTCAGAACGCGGTGTGATGTCTTCGTAACGATAACATAAGCCAGGCAAAATCACCTGCAGTGGTTGTGGTGCAAACTGTCGCATCGCGCGAATTTGCCCCGGCGAGGTATGTGGTCGCAACACCACGTCTTCTGAGACAAAAAAAGTATCCTGCATATCGCGCGCAGGGTGATGTTTAGGAATATTGAGTAATTGAAAACACACTTCATCTAACTCAACCTGTGGACTTTCAAACACGGCAAAACCCATATGACAAAAGGTCGTGCATATCTCGCGTAGCATGGCGCTCACCGGATGATAACCACCACTGTGTTTGGTACGCGGCGGCAAAGTCACGTCAATGCGTTGCGCCTGCATACGCGCCGCCAGTTGCTGCAATTTGATGGCCGTACTGCGTGCACGAAAGGCTTGCTCCAATTGCACGGCTACCTGATTGATGGCTGCGCCCATGGCTTTACGCTGCTCGGGAGGGCACTGCCCCACACTGCGTTTATAACGGGTCAACTCGCCGTTACGCCCAAGATGAGCGTGGTACCATGTCTCTAAATCCGCTGGCTGTGCTACCGCTGCCAACGCGATGGCGGCTTGCTCGGCATACTGTGCTACTGCTTCTTGTTCCACCCGACTACTCCACTTGCTGCCCTGATAACACCCGCATGACACGCTACCCACGCCAAACACCGCCATGCAGGATCGACTGCGCACGCGATCCAAGACTGCATAAACAAAAAAATTAACGGCTGCATTAATGCCCATTTTGCTTAGGACCAGGCATTGTCGCTTGAAATATCGTATAGGTCAATTTAACCTAACAGTGCTAGACTGCCGCCAGGAGAATGAATATGTCGCACGAAACTATGGACTTTGATCTGCTGATTGTGGGTGCGGGACCCGCTGGCTTAAGTGCCGCCATCCGGTTTCGCCAACTGTGTGCGGAAAACAATCGTCCGTTTTCGGTGTGCGTGGTGGAAAAAGGGGCAGAAGTCGGCGCGCACATCCTGTCGGGTGCGGTACTAGAACCGCGTGCCTTACACGAACTATTACCCGACTGGCAACAACGCGCAGCGCCCTTAGATACTCCTGTGGTCAGCGATACGTTTCTGTATCTCACCGCCAAACGTGCATTACGACTACCGACGCCACGTCCCATGCAAAATCACGGTAATTACATCATTAGCCTAGGTAGCTTTTGCCGTTGGCTGGCCACACAAGCCGAAACACTGGGCGCGGATATTTATCCCGGCTTCGCTGCAACTGAGGTGTTATACACAGACGAACAAACCGTCTGTGGTATCGCTACCGGTGACATGGGTGTTAACAAAGACGGCACCCAAAAAAGCACCTACCAAGCCGGCATGCACTTACGCGCAAAATACACCTTATTTGCCGAAGGCTGCCGTGGCTCACTCAGCCAAACCCTGTGCGAGCGCTTCGCCTTGCGCCAAGCCACTCAGCCACAAACCTATGCACTGGGCATCAAAGAACTGTGGCGTGTGGATGCCGCGCAACACCAACCCGGCCAGGTCACGCATACCATAGGTTGGCCACTGCAAAACGACACCTACGGTGGCTCCTTCATCTACCACCTGCGCGATCAACAACAGGTTGCTGTGGGCTTCGTGGTCGGCTTAGATTACCGCAATCCTTATCTGGAACCGTTTGCAGAAATGCAACGCTTTAAAACCCATCCCGCGATTCGTCCCCTATTGCACAACGCAGAACGCATCGCGTACGGTGCAAGAGCCTTGAATGAAGGCGGCTGGCAATCCATACCACAATTGATTTTTCCCGGTGGCGCATTGATAGGATGCAGTGCCGGTTTTTTAAATGTGCCGAAAATAAAAGGCATACATACGGCCATGAAATCCGGCATGCTCGCGGCAGAAAATGCATTTCACGCACTCGCTAGCGCGACCACAAGTCCCCTATTAACCGAATATCCACGCACCCTCAACGCCAGCTGGGTAGGCCAAGAGTTACAGCAAGTTCGCAATATCCGCCCGGCATTTCGTCGCGGCTTGTGGGCTGGGTTGGCGTGGGCTGCCTGGGATACCTATGTGTTACATGGCCGCTGGCCTTGGACGTTTGCACACCACAGCGATCACGCTGCACTGCAACCTGCGAGCCGCTGGCAAGCGATTGCTTATCCCAAGCCCGACGGCAAACTGACGTTTGACAAGCTGTCATCGGTCTATATCAGCAATACCTTCCATGAAGAAAATCAACCGGTGCATTTACGCTTGAAACACCCCGAAGTTGCCATCGACACCAACCTCGCCGTGTATGACGCACCGGAGCAACGCTATTGCCCAGCCGGCGTCTACGAGATCACCTATCACAGCGGCACCCCGCGTTTGCAAATCAACGCACAAAACTGCATACACTGCAAAACCTGCGATATCAAAGATCCCACACAAAACATCACGTGGGTTCCGCCGGAAGGTGGCGGCGGGCCGAATTATAGCGAGATGTGATGGTTGTTACATCCTTGTCATCCCGAGTGAAACGAGGGATCTCGTGCAAGCGGCACTTTACTCACTAACAACACCATGCAAACATGCAAGAGATCCCTCACTACGTTCGGGATGACGCTGATTTTATTTGCGATGTTCGGGATGACACCCTAGGATACACCACCCTCACTTGCCTTATCGTTACGACTACGCAAGCGTTGCTGCTTACGCCGCCGACTGATCGTCAAGATAGGACCCGACAACGCGAAACTAAACAGGGTCAAACATAAAATCGGGGCAGGGTCTATCGCTATGCACGCAAATAACAATACCACTACCAACACGGTGATGAAGGGTACCTTGCCTTTGTCCAACTCTTTAAAACTGCTGTAGCGTATGTTACTCACCATCGCAAAAGCGAGCGCTAAGGTGGTGACTAACGCAAAAATCATCACGGCACGGCCATCGAGTTGATACTCACTGGCGCACCACACCATGGCGGCCAATACGCCGGCCGCCGGTGGGCAAGGCAATCCCTGAAAGTAACGTTTATCGGCGCTGACCGCTTGGGTATTAAAGCGCGCCAAGCGCAGCGCTGTTGCCGCGGTAAACACGAAAGCGGCCAACCAACCTAACTTACCCAAATCAATTAGAAACCAGTTATACACCAAAAACGCGGTGGCCACGCCAAATGACGCCATGTCTGCCAAGCTGTCGTATTGCACACCAAAGGCGGTTTGGGTATTGGTGAGTCGGGCCACACGCCCGTCTAAACTGTCCGCCAACATAGCCACGAAAATCGCTATCGCCGCACGCTCAAAATGGCCATTGAGCACCATGATCATGGAGTAAAAGCCAGCAAATAGGCTGGTTGTAGTGAGTAAATTGGGTAATAAATAAATGCCACGCCTGCGCAACAGACCGTAACCCTGCACTTCTAACGGCTGTTCTGCCATCTGTACTTCCTTAAACAATTGAGGTCCCGCATTCTAGCCTGTTCGCTACGCCATGCGCTAGCATTTCAACCAGATCGCCGCTGCAGTGTCGCGAGATACACCATAAATTATCGAGATGACGCGGCAATTGTCGCCGCAACGCTAAAAAACCATTCCCATCGGGGCACTGCAGGTTATACTGACGCGAGCTGTTAGCTTGGCTTTTGTATAATAAGTAACTATTCAGCGTTTTGCTGAATAAAATAACCATTGGACTACCATGAAAGAACGTGAAGACGCAAAAATCATTATTGAAGGCATCACGCAGTCGGGCGAAACCTTCAGGCCCAGCGATTGGGCCGAACGCATGAGTGGCAGTCTCTCCACGTTTCACAAACGCCGCGTCATCTACTCGCCGCTATTGCAACCCATCATGAAAGACGGCTTGAAGTGCGTGCAGTTAGATCCGGCACTGCAACAATCCAACCCCGAACTGTACCGTGCCATCCTAGACTTCGCCCAACAACACAACTTAAAAGTGGGCCCCGACGAAAGCTGACATATCCCCGCAAATTTCTCATGTAATAGGTGGATAAATCTAGTTTCACCGTTCCTACCCTTCGAGACATCGCACACTTTAAACCGTTCGCCCTGAGGAGCACGCACACAGTGCGTCTCGTCCTTCGAGGACATCAGGAGGGTGAACGGCAACAATAGTTTTCAACCTGTTTTTGTCTTTTGCAGTTTAGTCGTTGTATAACATTTTTTATCTTTTCGCTTGTGATAACAGCCGTTTACACTTCGAGACGGCGCCTTCTGGCGCCTCCTCAGTGCGAACGGCTGTTTTTAATTCGAGGGAATATGCAGAACGAAAGTGCAAGCTAGGCCTTATGCCTTATCCAACAGTAACTGCGACACTGTTTCACCCGCGATGACATGCTGCTGTAAGATGAGTTCGACATCCGCCTCGCTCTGACAGCGATACCACACTCCTTGCGGATAGATCACGACATTGGGCCCCTCTTCACAACGCCCTAAGCAACCGGCACCGCTGATCCGCACACCTTGAGCGGGTAAATCCAAGGCACGCGCGCGCGTTTTCGCGTAAGCACACCAATTGGCGCCACCACCCGCGGCACAACAGGTACGCCCATCCGGTTTTTGATTCGTGCAAAAAAACACGTGCTGTTGATAATGCGGCATAAAAATGACTTCCCCTTTACGTTCGGCTTTCTGTAGTATGTACCCATGCCATACCCTAACACCGACGACTACAAGCAACGTATCATGCGCAATGCCGATCACTGCGTCAAGTGCGGCTTGTGCCTGACGCATTGCCCCACCTACCAATTGCAACAAGAAGAAAGCGAATCACCACGCGGCCGCATCGCACTGATGCATGCCGTGGCGAGTGCACAACTTGCGGTAGATAATACCCTGCAAACCGCTCTGGATCATTGCCTAGGCTGTGGTGCCTGTGAAAGCGTGTGCCCGGCCGAAGTCCCTTACCACCAGTTGCTCACAGATACCCGTGCCCTGCTCTATGAAACCAAGCACCCGCTCACCCAACCGCGTTGGCTGCGGCTGTTGCTCTATGTGCTGCGCCACCGTCGCGGTGCGCGCGCGCTCAACCTAGCGCTGTATCTGTATCAACGCAGTGGCTTGCAATACTTACTGCGTTTAAGCCGACTTACGCGATATCGTGCCTTCGCTCGCTTTGATCAACTACTCACGCAACGCGTGCATACACCTCTGCGTCGCGGCAACTACACCGCGCAAACTAACACGCCCCGAGTCACACTGTTCACCGGCTGCCTAGGCACCAGCCTAGAAGGCGACACCCTGCGCGCCTGCATCACGCTATTACAACACTACGGCTATGCGGTTGACGTCACGGCCCAACAAACCTGCTGCGGTGCGCTACACGCTCACGCAGGCTATGCCACTCACGCGCAACAACTACTAAGCCAAAACCAAGCCTATTTTAGCCAAACCCAACACCTCATCACCTGCACCACCGGCTGTCAGCGCCAGCTGCAATCACTCGCCAACGCTACGCTCAGCATCAGCGACATCAGCGATTTTCTCACGCAACACCCAACACCCAGGTTTAAGCCACGGGCACAACGCGTGCTGTTACATACCCCGTGCACGGCACACAATCTGCCAGCAACGCAGCAGTTATTGGCCCAGATCCCGCAATTGACGGTCACAGTCTTACCGCAACGTACCTGTTGCGGTGCCGCGGGCAGTTATTTATTACAACAACCCGATATGGCCGCTCGGTTGGGACAGACACTGTTGCAGCAGATGCAAGCGCAACAACCCGACCTGGTGCTAACCTCCAATCTAGGCTGCCGCTTGCATTTACAACAACTGCTACATCAACAGCAATTGGCCATACCGGTGTGGCATCCCGTGCAACTGCTCGCGCAACAACTGGCCGATGGCGCTTAGCATACACAACGACTAGCACGTTGCGTTGCCGTGTGTATTTGTTATACTTCACACATTATTGCAAGGTGGGCGGGTGACGTATGGCTATATGGGCTGGTGTTGGGAAATTTTTTTCTGGAATGCCTAAGCTGGCGTGGAAAGGCATGGCAGCTGTGGGCAGTGTAGTGCCAGAAGTAGCTATGACACCCATTGAGGCTGGTTTCGGCGGACTCCATATCGCGAAGCGTGGCTACCAGGTTCATAAAAGCATGCAGGCCTTGAATAAGGTATCCAATCACTCTGTTTATCGCGAACCGGCCACCCCGACTACCGTACATTTATACCAAGACCCGACTAATCCAACTACCGTCACCGCAGTACCCGTCAGCCAACTGGTCGATACCATCATTCCAGCAGCAGATGCCACAGAGAAAGACCGCAACGCACAAGCACGCACCCTGGTTGCGGAGTGGGTACATGAATTGCAGCAGCCACCACAACCACAACCCAACCCCCGCATTGCGACACTAAGAGACGATATCAACGCGTTGCTTGTGAACAACAACACTGGTGCCCCACTTGCAGAGCTTCCTGAATTAAATACAGAACTGGATAAGATACAAACCCGGCATGGGTTAATGCAGGCAGACCCTGCAAATACAAACAAAGACGCCGAAGACGCCAAAGAAAAACTCAAGCGGCTCTATGACTACTTGATGCCCGCAGCGCAGCAAGATTCTACACTGTTGCAAGGATTAAATACGGCGTTAGACAACAACAACGATCCTGAGAGTGCGGCTAACGCACTGTCTGCACTCGCAGAACAAGATGCTAAGGCTAAGCTAACATCTAGCGAAGACAAACGTTATAAATATAAATTTGAACTCGACCAAAATCCGCCGTCACTCACCATCACCGCCCAAGATCGCACAGGGTTCATCGACGAAACCAAACAATTACAAGAATGCATACGCATGCTAGAGTATTGCAAGGCGCAAGGCTTAGTACCCAAGATCACGGTCAGCGGCAATCCGCAACTCGCCAAACGCTTAGCCACCCACTTGCAATTTCACTGCAATCAGCTGGAATTAAAATCGACAATGCACGTGTACAACGATAAAGATCCACAAAAAAGCGATCTCGGTGTAGACAGCGACTTGCTGGAAAAATTAGATCGTGACAAAAACACGCGCGACATGCGCCAGTTACACGACACGCTGCAAACCGCAGAAAAACAGGTAGAAAAAGCGGTGAAGGGGGTTGATAAGGCGGAGACGGCTTTGACTAAATTGCAAAATAGAGCAGCAGAGCTACCAGGTAAAGAACAACAACTCCAGATCAAGATGAATGCGCTCGTCAGATCGCATGCGAGCCGTGCAGAGATAGGAAGCTTGAATACAAAGATAAACGCTCTGCGTAAAGAAAAACGTGATATACCCAATAAAATAAGAGACGCCACAGCCCAACTCGATCACGCCAAAAACCACCTGGCCGAGACCACCACCCGCTTGTGCGAGGCGCTGGAATCACCCCGTTACGCCGATCTCAGTAGCAAAACCAACTGCGATAAGGCGGCTCAAACTAATCTAAACACACAGCATACTAAGGCCCTAACTCGCCTAGCCGCTGTTGAAACAGCAGCAGCCCAACAACTCCCACAGGGCGCAACAACAGCCGCACTGCAGCAACGCATGGCCGCCATCACCGCACCCCCCCCCGCGCCAGCAGCACGCCTTGGTGGCAACCCATAGCGAGGTTCAACAACTCGGCCGCAAGCGGATGAGATTTCTTTCTTTAAAAACCAAAACCCTTGCTGCGCTGCAGCAAGGACTCTGCGGTGTTGTCACGCAAGAAAATAATCCGGTCGCGGCGCATTTGATCCTCGTCGGTGGGCGCAAAACCACTGACCGTTAAGCCTTGATCTAAACCCGTGATCCACGCCGTACGTTGCAAGGCGTAGGTGCCGTCGTGAATATGCACCGTGTCCCAACGCGCGCTCGCCAAGGCTAAAATTTCGGCGACGGTGTCTATGCCCTGCTGGTACAAGGAGCCACCGCCGTCTTCGTCTTCGTCGCCGGCTTGCAGGTTGTAACGACCAAAGGCTAAACGGCCCGCGCCGGTGACGATGCGCTCGCCACCGTCACACAACAGCCAACCGGTTTGGGTGGTGCTGCGTTGCACGCTCTCCGGGTTTAACACCGCCTCCGGCGTTTGCGCGATATCCAAATAGGGGTAACGTTGCAGCAAGTAAGTAAATTCTGGCAAGGTCAGTGGCCGTGCAAACAGATTGCAAAAGGAAGGGTAATCGAAATAGCCCACACCGTCTTGATATAAGGTCGTCATATCCTCCGGTGTCACCTGAAATAATCCTGGATCGTTCGTCTCATCGGTCATGCCACTGCACCCCTGTCATCCTGTGATGCCCGCAGTATAGTGCAGCCATACCCCCGCGCGCCATACCCGTAGCGGTCTAATGCCCCAGCCACTCGTAAACCTCAGTGGTCGCCGCCGGACAACGCTTACACGGTGAACCGCAGGCCGTGGTTTTTTGGCAACAACGCACCTGCCCTTTGCGCACCCAATGCGCCAACAAGGTGCGCATCGTGTCCGGCGGACGCGCAAAGTGCCGACTCAGCTGCGCCAAACTCGCCTGCCGTTGCTCGCGCAAATAGACTTTTAACGCCAGTAAACTCATGTCGCCGCTCCCGCTGCCAGTGTCTTAGCCCCGATGTAACGCATGCTGGCAATCACCAACGCAAAAATCCCCAACAAACTCACGCACCACAGTACACTCTGCAAAGGATGTGCCTGCCACGTCGCGACTTGGTAAAAACACACGGCGACCGTGTACGCGATGCCGGTGGCCCACAACACCGAAAAAATCGCCCAACCGCGGTTGAGTTCACGCAAAATAACCACCGTGGTGGATAAACAAGGCACGTACAACAACACGAATAACAGATACGCTATGGCGGCCGCCTTGCTGGCAAAATAACGCTGCATCACGCCAAACACACTGGCATGCATGGTTTGCGGCGCGGCGTTGGCCAATAAGGGATGCAACACCGCTTGCTTCAATTCAACAACGTGCGCAACTATCGATTGCCATGCGGCATACAAACCAGCGCCCAGATCAAACGTAGCCGCGTCTTGCGCCAACTGAATATGCTGTACCTGCGTATACAAGGTGTTGAGCGTTGCAATCACCACTTCTTTGGCGAGTACACCGCTGAGCAAACCCACCGTTGCCGGCCAATTGTCTGCCGTGATACCCATGGGCGCAAACACCGGCGTGACGGCGCGTCCTAGCCACGACAACAACGACACTTGATCCACGTCATGCGCGACAAAATGCCCGTCTATACTCACCGAATTTAATACGCCCAATACCACGCACAACGGCACGATCAAGGTACCGGCGCGCAACAGAAAATGGCGTAAGCGTTGCCACGCATGCAACAGCACGCTGCGTCCACTGGGCACGTGGTAAGGCGGCAACTCTAACAGTAAAGGCGCAGTGTCACCGGACAACACGGTATTACGCAATAACAAACCGGTGAAGATCGCCACGCTGATACCCAACACATACAACATGAACACGATGTTTTGTCCGCCTTGCGGAAAAAACACCGCGGTAAATACCGCGAAAATAGCCAAGCGCGCACCGCAGGACATGAACGGCACCATCATCACGGTGAGTAGACGATCGCGCTTATACTCCAAGGTGCGCGTGGCCATCACCGCCGGCACATTACAGCCTAGCCCCACGATCAACGGCACGAAGGCTTTGCCCGGTAAACCTAAGGCACGCATCAATCTATCCATCACAAACGCCGCACGCGCCATATAGCCTGAATCTTCCAGAAACGCCATACACACAAACATGCCACCGATCACCGGCAAGAAAGTCACGGTGGTGTTGATCCCCGTACCCACTCCACGTGCGAGTAAGGTACGCAACCATTCCGGCGCACCCCAGTGCATCAACACATAATCGCTGCCGTCGATAAACAAGGTATGGCTCGTCAAATCAAAAAAGTCTTGTAAGCTGCCCGCTATGTTAATCGCAAAGACAAACATGCTGTACATGATCAACAGGAAAATCGGCACACCCAACACGCGATGCAACACCAATTTATCTAACCAGGCGCCGCGATTGGGTTTGTGCGCGGCTCGCGTTTGTACGCGGCCCAACAATTTTTCTATATAACCATAACGCATATCCGCCAGGATAATATCGGGATCTTCACCCAGTGTTGCGTGAATCTGCGCACACTGCTGTTGCACGGCGGCTTGCACCGTTGCACCGAGATCTGCGCTGGCCGCGCCGTGTTCCAAGGTGCGCAACGCCAAGGCGCGGCAATACGCGGGATCACGCGCCTCACCCAAGGCAGCGCTAATGGGTACGGCCAATGCCGCACTCGCTTGTTGCAACGCAGCCGGATAAGGCAACTGTGCCTTAGGCAAACTCGGCTGTGCGGCAAGCCGCACTATCGTTTGTTGCAGAGCACGCATGTCACGCGCCTGCTTCGCCGTCACCCCAATGACGGGGCAACCCAACTCGCTAGACAGCGCCGGAAGATCCAGTACTATGCCGCGCGCTTGCACCACATCCAACATGTTCACCACCACCAACAGCGGCAGCTGTAATTCGATTAACTGTGTGGTTAGATATAAATTGCGTTCTAGGTTGTTGCCATCGATCACATTGACTAACAAATCGGGCGTTGCCGACAACAGATAGTGACACACCACGCTCTCGTCTAAGGCGCCCTCACCTTCCGCCAAATTGAGACTGTAGGTCCCGGGCAAATCCATGACATGCACGCTGCATTGCTGATATGTAAACACACCCACACGTTGCTCAACCGTCACACCCGCCCAATTACCCACGCGTTGCCGGGCACCCGTGAGTGCATTAAACAAAGTGGTCTTACCACTGTTGGGGTTGCCCACGAGGGCGACGTTATAACTACGCATCAAGACACCCGCTCTAATAACAACCCCGCCGCCTCGTGTTTACGCAGACTCAACGCAAAACCACGCAGCGTGATTTCTACCGGATCGCCAAAGGGCGCAACACGCCGTAACACAAACTGGGTCCCCGGGGTTAAACCTAAGGCCAGCAAACGCCGACGATAAGCCACCGGGACACCGTGGGCAAAGCCCAACAAGCGTAGCGCCGCACCGGGCATACAGTCCGCCAAACTCAACATAAAATTAGCCTTATGGTTGATGACAAGTAAACATCTTATGCGGCAAGACAAACCACTGTCAACAGTAATGAGAATAATTCTCATTACTGTTGGCGCTAACCGGGCAGTAGCAAAGCAACTTGTTCGACAATACATTCACGTAAGGCGATGAGCTGGCCGTGAAAAAAATGTCCCGCTCCTGGCATGCGCAACAAACGCGCCTGCACCGGTAATTGCGCGGCCCAGGCATAGACCGCCTGCGCATCCACAATTTCGTCCTCTTCCCCTTGAATGATCAGCCATGGGCAATCCGGCGCAATCAAGGTCTCAAACGCACGCAACCCCACCGCGGGCGCGATACTCAGCAACAAAGCAAGCCGCGCGACCTGTGGTGCAGCACGCAATGCCACGTAAGCACCAAACGAAAAACCCGCCAAGATCACCTGCGCGCGCGGCTTTTGCTCCCACAACCAATGCAACAAATGCAAACAGTCCGCCGTTTCGCCTAGGCCTGCCGCGTGCTGTCCCGCGCTTTGCCCCACCCCACGGTAGTTAAAGCGCACACTGCTAATCCCCATCTCTTTAAACGCGCGTGCCACCGTGGTCACCACTTTATTGTCCATGGTGCCACCGTGACAAGGATCGGGGTGACAAATCACCGCAACATACTCCGATACCGCTTGCACCGGTGCGATCGTTGCCACTTCCAGTGGCCCTGCTAACCCAGCAATACAAAAGCGTTGTTCGCCGTGAAAGAAGTCGCGCTCTTCTGACTCTGACATATGTACCCCTAGCGATTGACAGACCCTACCGGGTTATTGCACCATGTTGCTTTGTTATAGAGAGTGAAAACCATTTATGCTACGCCTATCTCACTGGATTAACACGCTTATCATCAGCAGCGCCTGCCTCGTCTACAGTGGCGTCCTGTTAGCCGCATCGGATGGATTCTACACCGGCCTACAAGCAGGTCTGGCTGACACGCATTATAGCAATGTTCGCGCCGGATTAAACAACACCACAAAAATAAGTGATAACGGCCTAGGCAAACGCGCCTTCTTCGGTTATCAATTTACGCCACACTGGGCCACTGAAATCGGTTATACGCATTACCGCGAAAACCGCTTCGTCACCATGAACGACACCACCCAAACGGGTGTACTCAAGCAAAGTAGCATAGAACTCGTGGGCAAATACCTGTGGCCATTTTTGCAAACGTGGAATGCCTACGGTACCTTGGGTGTTGCCTCCCTACGCACTAAAACCAACGTGGCATTAGCCGAGCAAAGCACACGCCTCAACGCACGCACCCATCGCGCGCACCTACTGTGGGGCGCGGGCCTCGCTCACGATATAACGGAACACACCGCGTTGGGCGTCAACTGGACCCACCTGCGCAAGAGGGCCAACGTGCCTGATCTCGATTTCTATGCGGCTACATTGGCCTATCATTTCGGCTAAAAATCTTTCTAACAAGTGTCATCCCGAGTGTAACGAGGGAGCTCGTGTGAGTAGCATGTTCTCACTAACAACACCGTGCAGCCTTTACGAGATCCTTCCGCCGCGAAGCGGCGTCAGGATGACACCTTTTTTTGTCATATACCATCTCCTAAAAATCACCCCAGCGTTGCTGCAGCGCAGCCAGTGCAGCCAGTGCGGCTGTTTCGGTACGCAACACGCGTGTGCCTAAGCGCAATGGCATAAACGTCGCGGCGCGTGCTTGCGCGAGTTCATCTACACTGAATCCGCCTTCCGATCCAACCAACAAGCAGAGTGGCGCAGCGCCGGGATCCGGTACATCACGCAAGGTATTGGAGGCAGAAGGATCTAACATGACGCACACATCCGTCGTGCGGTGTTGCAACCACGTCGTCAAGGATTGCGGTGGTGCGATCTGAAGTAAGCGATTTCTACCGCATTGTTCACTGGCGCTGATCGCAACCTGTTGCCAATGCGCCATACGTTGTTGCCAGCGCTCCGCACTCAGCTTAACGCCACTGCGTTCAGTCAGTAATGGCGTGATAGATTGCACGCCCAACTCAACCGCCTTTTGCACGATAAAATCCATCTTTTGCCCGCGCGCCACGGCTTGGCCTAAATGCACGAGCAAGGGTGATTCCGCTTCGCGTGGCACGTGTTGCTGTAACACCACTTGGATCTGCTTTTTGTTCACGATCGCATGCAAGGTCGCACAAAATTCACCGCCTTCGCCATTGAACACAAGCAGCGGATCGCCTACACGTAAACGCAACACATGCAGCACATGGTGGCTCGCTGCAATGCTTAACAACTGGAGTTGGTTAACGGCTAAGGGTGACGGCTGATAAATACGCGGGGTCCCCATGTCTGGTGTCCTTAATGCTATATACCTATTACACTGCAAAAAGCGCTTTTTGCAGTGCTCTCTACGCGATGGGGTCAAGGGGAGAATCGCGATTCTCCCCTTGGGTGACCGTGCACACATACTTTGTGTAGGTCTAAAACAATATACCGCTAGCGGTATAGGTTGCGTCGCCGCATTTTTTGATTACAATGCCAACCACAACTGTGGAGGATGGTACTGTGCGCAATATAACGAATGTGGACTTAGCGGGCAAGCGTGTTGTCATACGGGTTGATTTCAACGTCCCGATCCAAGACGGCAAAGTCACCAATACCAAGCGTATTTGTGCGAGCCTGCCCACGATCCACTTTGCCTTAAACCAAGGTGCTAGCGTCATTTTATTGTCGCACTGGGGCCGCCCCACCGAAGGAAAGTATGACGCCGCCTATTCCTTGCAACCACTCGTCGCACCGCTGTCGCACTTACTGGCGCTGCCAGTACGCTTCGCTACAGACTGGTTAGCGGGACTGACGCTTACCCCGGGTGAAGTGGTACTGTGTGAAAACGTGCGCTTTCAACCCGGCGAAACTGCCGACGACGCGGTGTTGGCACAACGCATGGCGACCCTGGGCGATGTCTTTGTGATGGATGCGTTCGCCACGGCACACCGTGCGCAAGCCTCTACTCACGGCATTGCACGCTATGCACCCTGCGCGTGTGCCGGATTATTGTTAATGCGTGAAATGCAGGCCTTAGATCAAGCGCTGGCAACACCCAAGCGACCGATCGTGGCGATCGTCGGCGGTGCCAAGGTCTCGACTAAACTCAACATTTTACAAGCCGTGTTACAAAAAGTGGATACATTAATTGTCGGTGGTGGCATTGCCAATACGTTTTTAGCGGCAACGGGACAAGCCATCGGCCAATCCTTACATGAAGCCGAATTGATCCCCGCCGCAACGCAGCTCTTACACAACGCGGCGCAACAAGGCAAACACATCTTGCTGCCTAGCGACGTCGTGACCGCAACCACCTTCAGTGCGACGGCGCTACCCTACATTAAGACTGTCGCGCAAGTGCAAGCACAGGATCTGATTTTAGATACGGGGCCAGACAGCAATCGCCGCATTGCCGCGTGCTTGCAACAAGCCGGCACGATTATTTGGAATGGGCCAATGGGCGTGTTTGAATTCGCGGCCTTCGCCGAAGGCACGCGCAGCCTGGCACAGGCTATCGCCGCCAGCTCGGCTTTTTCGCTGGCCGGTGGGGGTGATACCTTGGCGGCGATCGATGCCTTCGACGTCAGTCAGGGTATTTCCTATATTTCCACGGGGGGCGGTGCCTTCCTGGAATACTTGGAAGGTCAAAGCCTACCCGGCTTGCGGGTATTGGACGCGGCGGTTTAAATTACTGTGGCCGTTTTACCCTTCGCGACGGCTTCGCCTCCTCAGCTGACACATCCCCACGAATTTTTAACGTAACTGATTGATAAACCTAATTTTTGCCGTTCGCACTGAGGAGACCGCGTAGCGGTCGTCTCGAACGTGTGAACGGCAACAACCATTCTTTCCTATTTCCACCTGATTTTATGCTGTTTTTGCAGATAAAATACTAATTTTCTTTGATATCCATTCATCCTTCGAGAACCTCAGGAGTGTGAACGGCTAAAATTAACAACACCCGTTTACCCTTCGAGACGATGCTGCGCATCTCCTCAGGGCGAACGGGTGTTGTTAATGCGTGGGGATATATCAACTCCTCAGCGCAAACGGTGTATTTCTGTGACAATTCTCCTCAGAACAACATATTCTCGCATATGCACTATACTTAGCGGAACGGCAACTATTCAGCGCCTTCACTGACTCGTGGCGCGCACACGCTACAGCGCCACGGCACGGGATGACCATGCATAACAGACCGATAAAAGTTTTGTTAATCGATGAAAATACAGACTATCAGCAGACGATAGAGCGTTGGCTGCAAGAGAGCCACACCTTCCATTATGTACTCTCCTACCTGCCCAATTATCAGTTGGCGTTATCGGAGATTCTCAGTGAAATATACGATATTTGTTTAATCAATTACGAAATTGCGAATAAACAAGGGTTGTTGTTACTGTGCGAAGCCAACAGCCATCAATGTAACACTCCGCTTATCTTGTTGACCGATCACGACGATACCGAAATTGATTTGTTGGCGATGGTATCAGGCGCCACGGATTATTTGGTGAAAAGCACGCTCAATGCACAGCTACTGGAACGCTCCATCCGTTACGGCATAGAACGCAAACAAACCGAGAAAAAATTATTGCTGGCTAACGAACAAAATCGGCGCTTAGCGGAATATGACACCCTCACCGGCTTGGCGAATCGTAATTTATTCAATAAAACCCTCACCGAAATATTGGCCCGTGCTAAGCGCAGTAATTTGGTCGTCGCCGTTTTATTTTTAGATCTAGATAATTTCAAAGCGATCAATGACTCACTGGGACATGATATTGGTGACTTGCTCTTACAAGACATCGCAACACGCTTACGCCAAAGTCTACGCAAAACCGATCCGATCTTTCGACTCGGCGGCGATGAATTCACCATCATCATCGAAGGCGATTATGATATGAATAAAATTGCCACTGTCGCAGAAAAAATCATTCACTTAATACGACAAGTCTTTGTGTTACGCGGCAACCAAGTATTCATTACCGCCAGCGTGGGTATTGCAACATCGTTGCATTTGAACCTGGATGCAGAAACCTTGTTAAAAAGTGCAGACACCGCCATGTACTCAGAAAAGCAAAAGGGCGGCAACAACCACCAATTTTTTACCGCGAAATTAAATCAACAAGTATTGCGTAGGATAGCCGTAGAGAAAAATTTACGTCATGCCATGGAGAAAAAGGAATTTTTCTTACATTACCAACCGCGTGTCGATCTACGTACGGGTTTGATCGTCGGCGTGGAAGCCCTCGCACGTTGGCACAACAGCGAATTGCACACCGTACCGCCCTTGGACTTTATTCCCGTGGCGGAAGATACCGGGATGATTTGCATGCTCGGTGAATGGGTCATACAAACCGCCTGTGAGCAACTACAAGCTTGGCGCGCGCAAGGTATTACACAATTACCGCGCATGTCCGTGAATTTATCCATACGCCAGCTCAATCAAGAAAATCTCGTTGAAGTCATCCAACACATTCTCGCCGTCACCCAAATAGCCCCCGCGCAATTGGAGTTGGAAATCACCGAAAGCACAATCATGAATCAGCCCGAAGCCAATATTGCCATTCTCGATCAACTGCATGCATTGGGTATTACGATTGCCGTCGATGACTTCGGCACCGGATATTCATCATTGGCCTATTTAAAGTTGTTACCGCTGGATGCGTTGAAAATCGATCGCATGTTCGTACAAGATATCTTATTGGACAATAATGCGGTATTGGTCAAGGCGATTATCACCTTGGGTAAAAGTCTGGGCTTGTTGGTCGTAGCAGAGGGGGTGGAAACCAAGCAACAATTGGATTTCTTGCGTGAACACCAGTGCGATGAGATGCAAGGCTACTACTTCAGTCAACCGGTAAGTGCGGATGCACTCACCGATATGCTCACCGGCCCCAAAAATCTACCGCACTGAACGCAAGCTCAGTGGTGGTGATGACCCTCATGATCGTGATGATGATCGTGATCGTGGTCATGATGTTCATGGCCATGATGATCGTGATCCGCACCGATTCCTTCATGCGCGGATTGTGGACGATCCAACAACTCGACAATGGCCATAGGCGCACTGTCACCGCGACGGAAACCGCATTTTAAAATACGTAAGTAACCACCGGGACGTTGCTTGAAACGTGGACCCAGGGTGGAAAATAATTTACCCACCGAGGCACTGTCGCGTAAGCGTGCGAATGCCAAACGTCTCGCCGTCACACCGTCTACCTTTGCCAAGGTGATCAGTGGCTCCACCACACGACGCAATTCTTTGGCTTTAGGTAACGTCGTTTTGATCAGCTCATGCTGAATCAAAGAAGCCGCCATATTGCGGAACATACTTTGACGATGGCTACTCGTGCGGTTTAAGCGACGACCCGATTTACGATGACGCATAGTTATATCCTTTTAAATAGAGCTTTCTTCTTTCAAGTTGGCAGGCGGCCAATTTTCTAAACGCATGCCCAACGACAAGGCGTGCGTTGCCAACACAGACTTTATCTCTGTTAATGACTTCTTACCTAAGTTAGGTGTCTTGAGCAATTCCACTTCGGTTTTTTGAATTAAGTCACCGATGTGGTGAATGTTTTCCGCCTTCAAACAGTTGGCCGAACGCACCGTTAATTCCAAATCATCCACCGGACGCAACAAAATAGGATCGAACTCCGGTGCGTGATTCTCAGCACGCGCGTTAGCTTCATGACGTAAATCAACAAAAGAAGCCAATTGATGCTGCAAAATAGTCGCCGCTCTGCGGATGGCTTCTTCTGGCTCTAAGGTACCGTTGGTTTCTAATTCCAACACCAGTTTATCCAAGTTAGTGCGTTGTTCTACCCGCGCGTTTTCCACGGTGTAAGTGACGCGCTTAACCGGACTGAACGAAGCGTCTAATGCCAACACGCCCAATTGCTGTTGCTCACCTTCTTCCAGGGTCGCGCGGCTCGCCGCAACCTGATAACCACGCCCACACACGACCTTGGCATTGATACGCAGCTTGCCGTTATCGCCCAAGTGCGCGATGACTTGATCAGGATTCACAATTTCCATGCCGTGTTCTAATTGAAAATCACCGGCAACTACAACACCAGGACCCTGCTTGTCGATGTAGATAGCGGCTTCTTCACGGTCATGCAAAATAATCGCAACCGTCTTGAGGTTAAGAAGAATATCCACGACATCCTCTTTTACACCTTCTATCACACTGTACTCGTGCAACACACCCTCTATATCCACTTGCACAATGGCCGCACCTGGCATGGAGGACAATAGAATACGCCGCAAGGCATTACCCAGTGTGTGTCCAAAGCCACGTTCAAACGGCTCTAAGCTGATCTTAGAGCGAAACCTATCGATCGCTTGCACTTGAATGACTTTAGGTGTTAAAAATTTTTCCGCTTCGCTCATCTGAGTTTATCTCCACGTTGGAGTTATGTTATCACTTGTCCGTTATAAACTTTATTTAGAATAAAGTTCAACCACTAACTGTTCGTTGTAACCCGGTAACTCACTACGCATCGGCATGGTTTTAAATGTACCCTTGAACTGCTCCGCTTCTATGGCCATCCATTCCGGTTGACGCGTGTTTTGCTGAGCGAATTCCAATGCGGCCTTGATACGTAACTGCGTACGCGACTTTTCACGGATTTCAACCACATCGCCCACCGCCACCTGACAAGAAGGAATATTCACCTTCGTACCATTTAGCAACACAGCATTGTGACGCACTAATTGTCTGGCTTCGGCGCGCGTGTTAGCGAAACCCATGCGGTATACCACATTATCCAGACGACACTCTAATAACAACAGCAAGTTTTCACCGGTAGCACCTTTAGCACGTGCCGCCGTTTTATAGTAATTGCGAAATTGTTTCTCTAACACGCCGTAGATGCGTCGCAACTTTTGCTTCGCACGCAACTGCACACCGTAGTCCGACAAGCGGCCACCGCGCTGGCCATGCATGCCGGGCGCATGATCAATCTTGCACTTGGTATCTAACGGCCTAATCCCGCTGAGTAGATCCAAATCGCCACCTTCACGCCGTGCTTGCTTGCAACGCGGAAGTTTGTGTTTCATATTTCTTGCCATCATTCATTCTCTTTAGAAAATTATCTTATATCCCTTGCGCTATCCTTGCTACACACGGCGCGATTTAGGCGGACGACAACCATTAAACGCAATACGCGTAGCATCAATGATGTCGGTTATCTTAATCCCCAAGGCAATAATCGCACGTATTGCAGATTCACGCCCAGGTCCCGGCCCTTGGATAATGACCGATACCGTCTTTAAACCGTATTCGTCTCGCACTTTAGTACCCACCGCATCCGCTGCAACCTGCGCAGCAAAAGGGGTGCTTTTACGCGAACCGCGAAAATTACAGGCACCAGCACTGGACTGCGCTAAGGTGTTACCTTGCCGATCAGTGATCGTAATCATCGTATTGTTAAACGATGCATTGATACAAACCCGCCCCTCACTGACCAAGCGCTTGGCGCGCTTACGTGTCACTTTATTCGATTTGTTTTGCGCTGTTGCCATTAAAATTTATTTCCTATCCAGTTACGCTTTCTTCTTGAGGATATTACCTGACTTACGTCGCCCTTTACGCGTTCTCGCGTTCGTTTTGGTACGCTGTCCGCGCACCGGCAATCCGCGTCTGTGACGCAAACCACGGTAACAACCCAGATCCATCAACCGCTTGATGTTGAGAGTGATCTTACGACGCAAGTCCCCTTCTACATCAAAACTAGCCAGCTCTTTACGCAGCAACTCCAACTCATCTTCGCTCAGATCTTTGACTTTGCGTTGTGGTTCTATTCCCGCGCGCTCACAAACCAGCTGGGACCGCTTACGACCCACACCGTAGATGTATGTCAATCCTATTACGATGTGTTTATTGACTGGTATGTTAATACCCGCAATACGCGCCATTGTCTATTCTCCTCAAACCCAACCTAAATCCGCATAGACGTTTGCAAAAATGCGCAAAGATAACGCTATACGCCAAAAAAATCAATACCCTTTTACTCTATTAGCCCTGACGTTGCTTGTGCTTAGGATCCGTGCATATTACACGCTTCGCACCCTTGCGGCTAATCATCTTACAATTACGGCATAGCTTCTTTACCGATGCTTTAACCTTCATTTTTTATACTCCCCACCCGCATCATGTGATTTTTCTTGTGGCTATTCAGCAAATAGGCTGAATACTTACACTCTTTTTGTATTTCCAGTTTTCAAATTGGCTTTACGCATCAAGGAATCATATTGTTGCGACATCAGCAATGCTTGAACCTGCGCAACAAAATCCATCACGACCACCACAATAATCAACAACGAGGTACCACCAAAGTAAAACGGTACATGCCACGCCAGGTGCATAAACTCAGGTAGAAGACAAACTAACGTCACGTAGGCGGCACCAATCAACGTCAAACGCGTCATCACATTATCGATATAACGAGCCGTCTGCTCTCCCGGCCGTATTCCCGGCACAAACGCGCCAGAGCGCTTGAGATTGTCGGCTGTTTCTTTCGGATTAAACACCATAGCAGTATAGAAAAAACAGAAAAAGACTATAGCAAAAGTAAATAACAAAATATAGAGCGGCTGGCCTTTACCTAAGGCAACACCGACATCCGCTAACCATTCCATACCTTTGCTCTTGCCAAACCACTCCGCCAAGGTAGCAGGAAACAGAATAATGCTAGAGGCAAAAATAGGGGGAATAACACCTGACATGTTCAGCTTTAAGGGCAAATGACTACTCTGCGCAGAGTACGAACGCCGCCCTTGCTGACGTTGCGCGTAATTGATCGTAATGCGGCGCTGACCACGTTCGACAAACACCACGAATATAGTCACTGCGACCACTATCGCAACAATCGCAAACAGCACGAATATTTGCAATTGCCCTTGTCTCACATTATCTAAGGTTCTCACCACCGCAGCCGGCAGACCCGCAACAATACCGGCAAAAATCAACATAGAAATACCGTTGCCAATGCCGCGCTCCGTCACTTGCTCGCCCAACCACATCAAAAATAGGGTACCCGTCACCAAGGTGGTCACCGCGACGAGGTAAAAACCAAAACCACCACTGAGGGCAATCCCAGTATTCACTAAAAATTTACACATACCGATGGATTGAAATAATGCCAGCAACAAGGTGCCATAACGCGTGTATGCATTTAACTTACGTTGCCCCGCCTCACCTTCTTTCTTGAGTTCAGCCAAGGTAGGTGACACCGTACTAAATAGTTGAATGATGATAGAGGCAGAAATATACGGCATTAAACCCAATGCCAATACAGAGGAACGCTGTAACGCACCGCCAGAAAACATGTTTAATAAGCCTAGAATGCCATTATGGTATTCGTTAAACAAGGTCGCGAGGTGTTGTGGATCCAATCCGGGCACGGGAATGATGGCACCAATGCGGTAAACGATGATCGCCAGCAACAAAAACAGCAAACGCTGTTTTAATTCTTGCAAACTACTGTTTTGCAATAAGGATGCGGCAGACCGTTTATTCACGCTGTTACCTGTGCCTCAACCGTACCACCCGCCGCCACAATCGCGCTCTGTGCTCCCGCCGTCACGTGCACGCCGCTTACTTGTACCGCCTTGCTGAGTTTGCCAGAGGCGATGATACGCACCCGTGTGATGTGTGCATTGATAAGACCGGCTTGTCTTAACGACTCCAAGGTCACCACACTGCCTTCTACGGCTGATAATTCGTGCAAACGAATTTCCATGCTAAAGCGCGCTGTTTGCGAATTAAAACCGAACTTAGGCAAGCGTCTGTGCATAGGCATCTGTCCGCCCTCAAAACCGATTTTATGAAAACCGCCCGCACGCGCCTTCTGTCCCTTGTGACCACGGCCACAGGTTTTACCCAGCCCACTGCCACCACCACGACCCACCCGCTTCGGTGTCTTTTTAGCGCCAAGACCTGGCTGTAATTCATTTAACTGCATCATGACTACCCTCTACACGCAACAAATAAGATACTTGGTTGATCATGCCTCTTATGCATGCCGTATCTTCTAACTCTACGGTTTGCCCCATGCGACGTAAACCCAAACCACGTATCGTAGCACGGTGTCTCGGCAGTCGACCAAAACGACTGCGAATTAACGTTATTTTTAATCGCGCTTTGTCTGTTGTCATTTTACTTAACTCCGCTTACTGTATCTCTTGCAGCGATTTACCGCGTTTTTCAGCCACATACATCGGCGATGGCATTCTTTGTAGTGCATCTAATGTCGCGCGAATCACATTGACTGAATTTCTAGAACCAATACTCTTCGCTAAAATATTTTGTATTCCCAACACTTCAAATACCGCGCGCATAGCGCCACCGGCAATAATACCCGTACCCTCAGAGGCTGGTTTCATAAATACTTTAGAAGCACCGTGTCTACCAATGACCTCTGCGTAGATGGTATTGCCATTGAGCTGCACGTGACGCATGTTGCGTCTGGCACTCTCCATGGCTTTTTGTATGGCAGCCGGTACTTCGCGCGCTTTACCGCGACCCATGCCAATTTTGCTTTTGCCATCACCCACAACGACGGTGGCAGCAAAACTAAAGATACGTCCGCCTTTAACCACCTTAGCCGTGCGCGCTACATCTACTAATTTTTCTTGTAAGCCGTCGCTCTGTGTACTCTGATCAAAACTAGCCATAATCATTAACCCTTAGATATCCAATCCACCCGCACGTGCCGCATCTGCTAACGCCTTGACACGCCCATGATATTTAAATCCTGAACGATCAAATGCAACCTTAGTCACCCCTGCTTGCAACGCGCGTTTAGCAATAAATGTACCTACCACAACGGCAGCAGCAATGTTACCCGTGCTAGCACCCGCCAATTCTGCGCGTAATTCTTTGTCTAACGTTGAGGCACTACTGAGGATTTTCCCACCCGTCGCCGCAATAATCTGCGCATAGATATGCGTAGGGGTACGGTGTACACACAACCGCACAGCGCCTAACTTCTTAATATGCTCTCTCGTACCTTGACGACGTCTTTTACGTGCTACTAGATTTGCCATACCACACCTTTACTTCTTCTTCGTTTCTTTAATCACGACGCGTTCATCAGAGTAACGCACGCCTTTACCCTTATAGGGTTCTGGCGGTCTAAACCGTCTGATTTCCGCAGCAACCTGACCCACCACTTGTTTGTCTGTGCCTCTGATAATAATTTCCGTTTGGGTAGGCGTTTCTGCTTTGATGCCCACCGGCAATTGGTACACCACCGGGTGCGAAAAACCTAAACTCAAATTGATTTTATCGTCGCCCTGTACCTGCGCACGGTAACCTACACCGACCAACAACAGTTTCTTCTCATAACCTTGACTGACACCAATCACCAAGTTATTCGCCAGTGCGCGTACGGTTCCGGCATAAGCGACACCTTGCTTGCTTGGGATGCGCGCACGCACCAATAATTGTTCGTCTTGCAAGGTAATCTCGACGCCGGGCGCGAATGTTTGGGTCAATGACCCCTTTGCGCCTTTTACCGTGAGTACTTGTCCCGTAATGTTTACTTCTACACCCTTAGCAATCACTACGGGTTTATTCGCCACTCTTGACATGCTAGTTAATCCTTAGGCCACGTAACATAACACTTCGCCGCCTTGCCCGTGGGCTCGTGCGACTTTATCACTGACAACCCCTTTGGCGGTGGAGATAATCGCCACGCCCAGCCCACCCTCTACACGAGGTAAATCCTGACAAGCCACATAACGCCGCAAGCCAGGGCTACTCACGCGCTTGAGCAATACAATAACCGGTTTGCCTTGGTAATACTTCAAGTCGATAGTCAAGGTCGTCTTGCAGCCCACGACCTGCGTCGAAAACGCATTAATGTAGCCTTCATCACGCAGGACCGTGGCAATGGCCACTTTCAGCTTGGAAGAAGGCAACTGAACCTGCAACTTACCCACGGCTTGGGCGTTGCGAATACGGGTCAGCATATCGGCGACTACATCTTGCATACTCATGTCAGTACCTCTTTTATCTTTCATCGCAACTGTTCAGCAACACACTGAATAAGTCACCCTTAATTTTGCGCCTAGCCAGTAAAACTAGGCTTTACGGCATGCTCAGGTAAGAATCACGATTCTCCCGAGAATCCCCATCGCGTCAAGAAAACAGCGTACATTCAAGAAAAACAACGCCATTTTTAAAACTTTCTAAATAGTTACCTTACTTTCTACCAGCTCGCCTTAACGATGCCGGGAACATCACCTTGCATCGCATAAATCCGCAACATGTTGCGCGACATATTGAAGCGACGCAACACACCACGTGGTCTACCGGTCAGGTGACAACGATTCACTAAGCGTACCGGACTCGCATCACGGGGTAACTGCTGCAATTGTTGCTGTGCCTGCCAACGTAACTCGGCTGACAAGGCAATATCGCTAACCTTTTGTTTCAGCTGAGCACGCAGTGCAGCATACTTCGCTACTTTCTTAGTCCGTTTAAACTGTCTTGCAATGACTGATTTTTTAGCCACAATACTCTCTCTTTATTTCTCACGTAATGGGAAGCCAAACCCTTGCAACAGCGCACGCGCCTCTTTATCGGTCTGTGCCGTCGTCGTGATCGTCACGTCCAAACCACGGATTTGATCGATTTTATCGTAATCAATTTCAGCAAACACGATCTGTTCACGAAGTCCTAAGCTATAATTGCCTCTCCCATCAAATGAGCGAGGGTTCAAACCACGGAAATCGCGAATACGGGGCATGGCAATCGTCACCAGCCTATCCAAAAACTCATACATGCGCTCACCGCGCAAAGTCACCTTACAACCAATCGGCCATCCTTCACGCACTTTAAAGCTAGCGACTGACTTGCGCGCTAAGGTCACAATGGGCTTTTGCCCTGCGATACTCTGGAGATCAGACACCGCATGATCGATTACCTTCTTATCACCCAGCGCCTCACCCACGCCCATGTTTAGGGTTATCTTTTGGATCTTTGGCACTTGCATCGGATTGCCGTAAGAAAATTCCTGCATCAATGCAGGAATAATGGCATCTCGATAGTGTTGCTGCATTCTTGGTATCATCGCCTACCTACCCTAACTGTCTATCATTTCATTATTGGATTTGAAAACGCGTACCTTGCGACCGTCTTCTAAAAACTTGAAGCCCACCCGATCTGGTTTTCCCGTCGCCGCATTGTAGATCGCTACATTAGAGGTCTGCAGTGGCATAGCGATATCTTGTATGCCGCCATCTATGCCCAGCTGGGGGTTAGGTTTGACATGCTTTTTTGCTAAATTCAACCCTTCCAACACCACTCGCGCACCTTGATCAAGGACACGCTGCACAGTCCCTTTTTTTCCTTTTTCTTTACCGGTGATAACTAATACGGTATCACCCCGCTTTATCTTGTTCATTACAAAACCTCTAAGGCCAACGAAATAATTTTCATGAAATTACCGTCACGTAATTCACGTGTCACCGGACCAAAAATACGCGTCCCAATCGGCTGCAATTGGTTGTTAAGCAATACCACGGCATTGCTATCAAACCTAACCACCGAACCATCACTACGTGCAACACCTTTTTTGGTACGCACTACCACGGCGTTATAAACATCGCCTTCTTTCACCTTACCACGTGCAATCGCCTCTCTGATGCTGACCTTGATCACATCGCCAATGCGCGCTGTCCGCTTATTTGAGCCACCTAACACCTTGATACACATGACGCGCCGCGCACCGCTGTTATCAGCCACATCAAGTATCGTTTGCATCTGAATCATAAAATACTCTCCGAATCAATTCCCGTCATTGTCGTTAAACGATGACTACGCTTCTACGCGTTTCACAATATCAACCAAGGTCCAGGTTTTAGTTTTAGAAAGTGGTCTGCACTCACGCACGGTAACCACATCACCTATCTGACACTGATTACCCGCATCATGCGCATGCAACTTAGTAGAGAGGCGCATATATTTGCTGTAGAACTTATGCTTGACGCGACGCTCTACTAACACAACCACTGTGTCGCGCATTTTATTACTCACCACAGAACCCGTCACTGTACGGATGTGTTGCTTGTCGTTATTCGTCTCATTCATGCTAGATCACCTTTCAATTCCCGTGCACGCAATACAGTTTTGATGCGCGCAATGTCTTTACGTAACAACTTAAAGAAGTGAGTACGCACGCGTTGATCAGTGGCTTTTTGCATACGTAAGTTGAACATCTCTTGACGACAACCCAGCAGCTCTTGTTCCAATTCACTGCGTGTCTTAGCCAGTAATTCTTGTGCTTTCATTATAGTACCGTCCTTTCTGCAAATACCGTTTGCACTGGCAACTTAGCAGCCGCCAACAGAAACGCTTCTTTCGCTAACTCGGCCGTGACGCCTTCAATCTCAAATAACACACGACCCGGTTGGATCAAGGCTACCCAGTATTCTACGCTACCTTTACCCTTACCCTGACGTACTTCCAATGGTTTTTTCGTAATGGGTTTATCCGGAAAAATTCGGATCCAAACCTTACCGCCACGTTTAATATGCCGCGTGATCGCACGCCGGGCAGCTTCTATCTGCCGTGCCGTAATCCGACCTCGTGTCGTCGCTTTTAATCCAAACTCACCAAAACTCACGCGCCCGCCTTTGATCGCAATGCCTCGATTACGATTTTTTTGCTGCTTCCTGTATTTAGTTCTTTTTGGCTGTAACATGCTTATCTACCTCTCACGCCTAAGCCGCTGTCGCTTCTTCTTGAACATGTTCTTTCTTAGGTAAGACTTCCCCTTTGAAAATCCACACCTTGACCCCTATCACACCGTACGTGGTATGTGCTTCTGCTACACCGTAATCAATGTCTGCACGTAAGGTATGTAACGGCACGCGTCCCTCACGATACCATTCGCTGCGGGCAATTTCCGCACCGCCTAAACGACCAGCAACTTTGACTTTGATGCCTTCGGCGCCCGCACGCAGTGCAGTGCTTACTGCACGTTTCATCGCGCGTCGAAACATAATACGACGCTCTAACTGCTGCGCAATGCTCTCTGCCACGAGTTTGGCATCAAGTTCAGGCTTGCGTATCTCTTCAATAGTGATATGTGCTGGCACACCTAAGATGACGGCCAATGCCTTACGTAACTTTTCGATGTACTCGCCTTTACGCCCTAAGATAACGCCTGGACGACCCGACAATATTTTAATGCGTGCATCACGTGCAGGACGCTCTATCTGTATACGACTGACGGCCGCTTGGGATAATTCTTTTTGCAAGTAGGCACGTGCGGCTAAATCAGCACGCAGGGTATCTGCATATTTAGAATGATCGGCGTACCACTTTGATGTCCAATCTTTGATGATCCCCAAGCGTATGCCGGTTGGATGAACTTTCTGTCCCATTACTTTACCCTCTGTTACTGATCAGACACAGTTACGGTGATATGACAAGTACGCTTCAACACATGCGTACCACGGCCTTTGGCGCGTGCATGCATACGCTTAAATACCGGTCCTTCATTCACAAAAATACCTGCCACACGCAGCTCATCGATATCCGCGCCTTCATTGTTTTCTGCGTTAGCCATGGCAGATTCCAACACGCCCTTGATCAAGCCTGCCGCTTTCTTAGGACTAAATGCCAAAATCTCCAGTGCCTTATCCACACTCAAGCCACGGATTTGCTGTGCCACTAAGCGCGCCTTTTGCGCCGATATCCGCGAACCTTTTAACGTAGCAGCAACCTGCATCGATATACCCCTATTTCGTTTTCTTATCGCCAGAGTGACCACGGAAGGTTCGCGTCAACGCAAATTCACCTAACCTATGTCCCACCATGTTTTCAGTAATATAGACCGGTACATGCACCTTGCCGTTGTGCACACCAATGGTTAAACCCACCATCTCAGGAGTAATCATCGAGCGCCTAGACCACGTCTTAATCGGTCGCTTATCATTCGTCGCCACTGCAGTATGCACATGCTTCGCTAAGTGCAAATCGACAAACGGCCCTTTTTTGACTGAACGTGCCACTCTAGTTAACCCCCTTTACTATTTCTTTTTCACCCGCGCATGACGCACAATCATTTTAGTTGTACGTTTATTCTTGCGCGTTTTATAGCCCTTAGTCTGCCAGCCCCACGGACTCACGGGGTGACGTCCACCCGACGTTTTACCTTCACCACCACCGTGTGGGTGATCGATAGGATTCATGGCGACACCACGTACGGTTGGACGCGTACCGCGCCAACGCGTCGCACCGGCCTTGCCGAGCGAACGCAAATTATGTTCCGAATTACCTACTGCACCTACCGTCGCACGGCATTCGGTGAGTACCTTACGTACCTCGCCGGAACGCAAACGTAACATCGCGTAACGCCCTTCTTTGGCGACAATCTGTATGCTAGTTCCCGCGCTACGGGCTAACTGCGCGCCCTTTTGCGGCTTTAACTCTACGGCATGCACCACTGTACCCACTGGGATGTTACGCAAAGGCAGACAATTGCCGACTTTAATCGCCACGTCCGCACCAGAAACGAGAGTATCCCCTACGACTAAGCCTGCCGGCGCAATGATGTAACGACGCTCACCGTCTGTATACAACAACAACGCGATATCGGCAGAACGGTTCGGATCATATTCTATATGCTCCACTTTAGCCACAATATTATCTTTCTGACGCTTAAAGTCGATGCAACGGTAACGTCGTTTGTGTCCGCCACCAATATGACGCGTGGTAATCCGCCCGAGGTTGTTACGCCCACCGGTTTTAGATTGCGTACTAACTAGTGCATCACACGGCCCGCCTTTATGTAATTCACGCTTAACCGTAGTAACAAAACGTCGGCCAGCCGACGTAGGTTTTGCTTTTATCAACGCCATGTTATGAAGCCCCCACAGAGAACGAACCGGTAAAATCAATGTCGAAGCCTTCATGCAATGCAACGTAAGCCTTCTTCCACGACTTGCTGCGTCCTACCACTTTGCCTACGCGACGCGGCTTAGTCTTGGTATGACTCACCTGCACTGATCTGACTTTCACTTTAAACAAGGTTTCTACCGCGTGCTTGATTTGCGGTTTGGTCGCTTGCTTGGCAACACAAAACACAAATTGCCGATTCAACTCAGTCGCAGTATTCGCTTTTTCAGAAATATGCGGGCGCAAAATCACTTGATACATGCGCTCGTGCTTCATCGTCTGGCTCATGCTAAACGCTCCCCTAACTGCACAATAGCAGCCGCTGTTATTAATACCTTGTCAGCATTGAGTAAATGAACCGGATCCACCGCCACCACATCACATACACTCACACCCAACAAGTTACGTGACGCCAAATAGAGGTTGTTCTCTATTTCAGTGTCAATCAGCAAGGTTTTTCTGCCCTGTGACAACTGCGTTAAATCACGCTTCAGTAATTGCGTCTTGGGTTCAGGCAAGGTAAAACTCTCAATCACTTGCAAACGCTCTTCACGAATCAGCTGCGAAACAATCGAACGTATCGCGCCACGGTACATTTTTTTATTGACCTTTTGGCTGTGATCTTGCGGCTTCGCAGCGAAGGTAACTCCTCCGTGGCGCCACAACGGACTCTTGACGGTACCGGCACGCGCACGACCCGTGCCTTTTTGGCGCCATGGCTTTGCCGTACTACCGGACACTTCGCCACGCGTCTTTTGCGCACGCGTTCCAGCACGCGCACCCGCCAAATAACTGGTTACGACTTGATGCACCAACGGCATATTGAATTCACGCGCAAACACGGTGTCTGCCACATCCACTGACCGCGTATTCTGACCTGTTTTATCCACAACTTGTAACTGCATGACCCTCTCCAGCCTTAGTCTTGCTGCTTATACGGCTTCTTCACCGCCGCTTTTATTATCACGTCACCGCCAGGCGCACCTGGAACCGCTCCCTTGATTAATAGCAGATTACGTTCTGCATCAATCTTAATTAACTGCTGCGACTGCACGGTACATTGCTTGTTGCCCATGTGACCGGCCATCTTTTTATTCTTAAACACACGTCCTGGTGTCTGGTTTTGCCCTATTGAACCGGGCGCTCTGTGCGATAACGAGTTACCGTGTGTCGCGTCTTGTGTCGCGAAATTATGGCGTTTGACCACACCCGCAAAGCCCTTACCGCGGCTGGTTCCGGTGACATCTAACCATTGCCCTTCACGAAATATATCCAGCGTAATCGCATCGCCCAGTTTAAAATTTTCGCCTTCATTCTCAGCCAAGCGAAATTCCCACAAACCACGCCCAGCTAATACGTCTGCTTTAGCGAAATGCCCGCTTTTCGGCTTATTGACCCGCGACGGCTTCTTTTCGCCAGTAGTCACCTGTAAGGCACAATAACCATCATTCGCCAAGGTTTTAATTTGCGTAATGACGTTAGGCAACACTTCCACTACCGTCACAGGAATAGCCTGACCCACTTCAGTAAACAAGTGCATCATTCCTTTTTTCTGTCCCACTAAGCCTATAGCCATTTGCAACCTCGATTTTGTTCTACACAGCAACTTACGTTATTTGACGCCGTTGCTTATCACTCGTCAGACGCGGTAACTCCCGCGTTAATCTACGCTGATTTTTACCTCTACTCCCGCTGCAAGATCCAGCTTCATGAGTGCATCCACCGTTTTTTCCGTTGGCTGTAAGATATCAATCACGCGCTTATGCGTGCGAATCTCGTATTGATCACGCGCATCTTTATCGATATTAGGCGAAATCAAAATAGTAATACGCTCAATACGGGTGGGCAGTGGAATCGGACCCACGACTTGCGCTCCCGTACGTTTTGCAGTCGCCGTAATTTCTCTTGCCGATTGATCGATCAATCGATGATCGAACGATTTCAAACGAATCCTAATTCTTTGTTGTTTCATTGCCATCGACATAATAATTACTCAATAACCTTAGCTACCACACCAGCACCCACGGTACGACCACCTTCGCGTATTGCAAAGCGCACACCGTCTTCCATCGCGATAGGTGCAATCAACAGCACTTCCATCTTGATGTTATCACCCGGCATCACCATCTCTACTCCCTCAGGCAAAGTCACGGCACCCGTGACGTCTGTCGTACGAAAATAAAACTGTGGACGGTAACCGTTGAAAAACGGGGTGTGTCTACCACCTTCTTCTTTCGATAAAATATACACTTCCGCTTCGAACTTGG
>JACCDN010356072.1_pt1 | contig 42805 bp, 46 predicted proteins | sample 7441691 | NCBI WGS metagenome assembly JACCDN01 (sample SAMN15323439, study PRJNA562643) | freshwater metagenome | isolation source: river surface water | place: USA:Blue River Watershed | collected 2017-08-16 | reverse complement strand
CAGGAAAGTATGAAACCACTTTAAGCAAAATAGACAGCTGGACGGTCACTACTCAAGATAAGTCTCTATCTGCCCAGTGGGAACATACGATAGGAGTAACAAAAGACGGCGTAGAAATCTTCACCCTCTCGCACCAATCTACTCTCTCTAATTTACCTACTGTTAATTAGCTCAATAAGGTTTGACAAAAATTAAGTTACCCTTCATATTTAATTCTCTATTAAAGTGAGCTTAGTATGCTTATTGCACAAAAATATAAACTCAGAGCCGAGCAATATCTGAAATCCTATGAAAAAATGCTGCTCCTTCGTCGGTTTGAGGAAAAATGCGGTCAGCTGTACGGCGCAGGTCTAATAGGCGGTTTTTGTCATTTATATATTGGGCAAGAAGCAATTATCACAGGAATAGACCTAGTAAGGCAGCAAGGCGACAGCATGCTCACCAGTTACCGCGATCATGCCCATATTATCCTATCCGGAATAGAGCCTAAATATGTAATGGCTGAGCTAATGGGCAAAGAATCTGGTTGTTCTAAAGGCAAAGGTGGGTCTATGCATATGTTCAATTTGGCTGGCAAGTTTTACGGCGGGCATGGAATAGTGGGCGCTCAGGTGCCAATAGGAACTGGTCTAGCATTTGCAGAGAAATATTTAAATACTGCCAATATTTGCTTTACTTTTTTAGGGGATGGCGCCGTTAACCAAGGGCAAGTTTTTGAAGCTTTTAACATGGCTGCTTTATGGAATTTACCTGTAGTTTATATTATTGAAAATAATGAATATTCGATGGGTACCTCAGTAGAACGTTCTAGCGCAATCACCGACCTATATAAAAAAGGACAGTCTTTTGGCATTCCAGGCTACCAAGTAGATGGGATGGATTTGCAAGCAGTCTACAATTATTCTAAACAAGCGGCAGAATTTGCTAGAAATGAGCAAAAACCTATAATGTTAGAGATGAAAACTTACCGGCACCGCGGACACTCTATGTCTGATCCAGCAAAATATCGGAGTAAAGAAGAAGTAGAGCAATATAAAACGCGCGATTCGCTTGTAGAGGTTAGAAATTATCTACTGCAGCAATCAATCGCCAACGAAGAGGAGCTCAAACAAATAGAGCAAAAAATAAAATCTATTATCACCGAAGCGGTACAATTTTCAGAAAATTCTGATTCACCGGCGGAAAGCGAGCTTTATAGTGATATATTTAAGTTATAGCTTAGCAGTAAATGCGACTGATCCATTTTTAAAGAAGCCATCATGCTCAATGTTCATACTTTTGAAAATTCTTCTAAGTTAGAGAGGGAAAAAGATGAGTTACCTCATCACCTCTTTAACCAAAAACTAATAATGGATGGATTAGAATTGCTTAAGGAAATTCATCATCCTATCATTAAAGCATGCTTTTTTGATCCTCAATATAGAGGAATTCTCGATAAGCAAAATTATGGAAATGAAGGAAAGAATAGAGGACAACGGCGCTCTAACTTGCCGCAAATGGCAGAAAAGTTAATAGCAAATTTTATTAAGGAAATAGATAGGGTATTACTTCCTTCTAGTCATTTGTTTTTATGGGTGGATAAATTTCATCTTTGCCAAGGAGTGCACGGATGGCTTATCAATACTGAATTATCAATAGTAGATTTAATTACTTGGGAAAAGCATAAAATCGGTATGGGCTATAGAACGAGGCGAAAAAGCGAGTATTTGCTAGTTTTACAGAAAAAGCCAGTGCGAGCTAAAGACATATGGACATCTCATAATATTCCTGATGTATGGTCGGAAGAAGTAAAAACTAATTTGCACCCGCACGCTAAGCCAATTAACTTACAGCAAGCGTTAATCGAAAGCGTTACTTTGGAAAATGACATTATATTAGATCCAGCTATGGGCAGCGGCTCGGTTTTGACTGCTTGCCAAAATGCCAATAGACGCTTTGTTGGTTGTGATGTTGGTATCAACTGAATAATAACATCCAATATTTTATTGAAGAATTATTAAAAATAGCTACTCTGAAAGATAATATGATTAAAAAAATAGCTAATTGAAAGGATAGGCTAATTAATGAAGCAGCTAACGGTTCGCGAAGCTTTGCGAGAAGCGATGCAGGAAGAAATGCAAAGAGATGACCGAGTCTTTATCATTGGCGAGGAAGTTGGGCAATATCAGGGAGCTTATAAAGTCACGCAAGGGCTGCTGGAGCAGTTTGGAGCGCGCCGAGTAATAGATGCCCCTATTACCGAACATGGCTTTACTGGTCTTGCAGTAGGAGCCGCTTTTGCGGGTTTACGTCCTATTGTGGAGTTTATGACTTTTAACTTTGCCATGCAAGCTATGGATCAAATAGTTAACTCAGCAGCCAAGACTTATTACATGTCTGGCGGTCAACTAAATTGCCCCATAGTTTTTCGCGGACCTAACGGCGCAGCCGCGCGAGTTGCAGCACAGCACAGCCAGAATTACACAGCTACCTATAGCCATATTCCAGGTCTTAAGGTAATTGCCCCTTATAGTGCGGAGGACGCTAGAGGCTTACTCATTACTGCCATTCGCGATGATAATCCAGTTATCTTCTTGGAAAATGAGGTATTGTACGGTCAAAGCTTTGAAGTAAGCGAGGAAGTAACCCCTATTCCATTCGGACAAGCAAACATAATAACTACAGGCGAAGATGTGACGATAGTTACCTATTCTCTCCAAGTCAATCTTGCTTTACAAGCAGCAACAATTCTGGCAGCGCAAGGAATTAAAGCTGAAGTGATAGACCTGCGCAGCATAAAACCGCTAGATGAACAAGCTATAATAAAGTCAGTTAAGAAAACCAATAGACTAGTAATAGTTGAAGAAGGATGGTTTTTTGCCGGAGTGGGCGCTACGGTAGCAAGCATCATAATGAATAAGGCTTTTGACTATTTAGACGCACCGATAGAAATTGTTAGCGGCAAGGACGTGCCTTTGCCATATGCAGTCAATTTAGAAAAGTTAGCCCTGCCAAGCTCGGAAGAGATAGTAATAGCAGCAAAAAAAGTTTGTTATAAGGAATAATATGCTAATTGAGATAGTTCCAGCTATGTTACATGCGACTATCCTATCATTTGGCTTAATAATGCCGCTAGGGGTACAAAATATTTTTATATTTAATCAAGGTTCCTCTCAACCATCACTTCTATATGCTTTGCCTAGCATGATCACTGCTGCTTGTTGCGATAGCTTGCTAATCCTTTTAGGTATCTCGGGAGTATCGCTATTTGTCTTTGAAATTTTATGGGTAAAAGCCGCAATTTTTTCTGTCGGTAGCTTATTCTTATTTTACATCGGCTATAATATTCTCCAAAAAAACCACACTAGCCCCGAAGACCATAAAATTGCGTTGCCAATTAGAAAACAGATAGTCTTCACAGCTTCCCTATCATTCTTAAATCCTCATGCCATAGTAGATACGATAGTAGTAATCGGCACCAGTGCCATAGCTTATGAAGGAAATGTCAAACTTGCTTATACTGTTACCTGCATATTAATCTCGTGGATATGGTTTTTTGCCGTAGGTTTTGCTGGTCATAAACTCAATCAAATTGACGAGAACGGTAAAGCGTTAATGTATATTAACAAACTCTCTGCTATAATTATGTGGTTTATTGGTCTGTCGCTAGCCTGGCAAGCATATAACAGCTGGAAAGCATTATGAAAATATTTTGATACTCGTTTTACTTGAAAAAAGGTTACAAATTTATGCCAATAAAAATCCTAATGCCGGCTTTATCGCCTACAATGACTGAAGGCAACTTAGCAAAATGGCTTAAAAAAGAAGGGGATAAAGTTGCGCCAGGGGAAGTTATAGCCGAAATAGAAACTGATAAGGCTACTATGGAAGTCGAGGCAGTAGACGAAGGCACAATAGGAAAAATAATAGTAGCAGAAGGCAGCGAGAACGTGCCGGTAAATTCTCTTATCGCTATCTTACTAGAAGAAGGAGAAGATAAAAGCAGCGTGGATAATTTGATAAATGTTGCTGATCATCTGCCTACCCCTCAATCTCAAACTGCTAACAGCACCGAAGTTACTCATAATACCAGTGACGCTATATCAACTGCTCATAGCATTCAAAGCGATAGAACACTTGCCTCTCCTCTAGCTAAAAAATTAGCACAATTAAATAATATTGACTTAGCTAAAATTAAAGGCAGTGGACCAAATGGCAGAATTATTAAAGCCGATATAATGGGAATGGCAACCGCTAATGAAAGGACAGTAAGCGCTCAGGAGGTTCCTAACGTTGCTAACTCCGCAGCAATTAATTACACAGCGACGCCACACAGCAACATCCGCAAGATAATAGCCAAACGTTTGCTTGAATCTAAACAAACCATTCCGCATTTTTATCTATCTATCGAATGTAATATTGACAAGCTGCTAAACGTGCGGCAAGAGATTAACCAATCACTAACAGAGGATAAAAACCGTATCTCTATCAATGATCTTATAATTTTGGCAGTCGCTAAATCTTTAAAAGAGACGCCGGAAGCAAATGCCAGCTGGAATGACAACGCAATTCGCTATTATCATGATATTGACATATCCGTAGCCGTAGCAATAGATGGGGGACTAATTACGCCTGTGCTTAAGAAAGCAGATCAGAAAAATATCACGCAGCTATCTGCCGAGATGAAAGATTTAGTCAAAAGAGCGCGAGAAAATAAGTTGCTGCCCGAAGAATTTCAAGGAGGTGGTTTTAGTGTTTCCAATCTTGGGATGTACGGGATTAAAAATTTCCAAGCTATCATTAACCCGCCGCAAAGCTGTATTCTTGCAGTAGGAGGCAGCTCAAAGCGGGCAGTAGTAATTAATGAGCAACTTAGCATTGCTAACATTCTGGATGTTAGCCTGTCTTGCGACCACCGCGTAGTGGACGGAGTGATTGGCGCTAAATTTTTATCTTCGTTAAAAAAATATATTGAAAAACCATTACTAATAATCGCCAATATTAATTAAGGACTGAATATGAAAAACTACGACGTAGCTATAATAGGCGGCGGACCCGCAGGATATGTGGCAGCAATTAGAGCGGCGCAGCTTGGCAAAAGCGTGGTCTTAGTCGAAAGGGAACATTTAGGCGGCGTGTGCTTGAACTGGGGATGTATTCCAACGAAAGCTCTTCTTAAATCCGCAGAAATTTATAGTCTCGTTAAAGGTGCGCACCTATATGGCGTAGAGGTAGCAAGCAGCCAATTAAACTTAGCGAAAATGGTAGAAAGGTCGCGCCGCATTGCCGAACAATTAGCAAATGGAGTTAAGTTCTTATTAAAAAAGAACAATGTCACAATCATTGAAGGCAGTGGTTCCTTAGAAAATAATAAGATTGTAAACATAACTACTAGCAGCAATCAAAAAATTCGCATCCACGCTACTAGTGTCATTATTGCCACTGGTGCTAAAGCGCGATCGCTTGATAAATTCATGCCGGATGGCAAACAAATTTGGACGGCGAGAGAAGCAATGACGCCTACTTCCTTGCCAAAATCTCTTATTATAATTGGAGGAGGCAGTATAGGAATTGAGTTTGCTTCTTTTTACAATAATCTGGGAACAGAAGTTACCATCATTGAAGCGCAGGATAGAATATTATCAGTGGAGGATGAAGAAATCTCGGCAATTATTAGTAAAATCTTTACCAAGAAAGGCGTAAAGGTTTATACCAGTGCTAATGCGTTGGAATGTGCTAAAGAGCAGGACTATATTCGCGTGCAAATACAGTTAGATAACAAACTCCATTCGCTTACTGCCGAAAAAATATTGGTAGCTGCTGGCATTATTCCTAATACTGCAAACTTAGGACTTGAGAAAACAAACATTAAGACTAATAAAGGCTTTATAGAAACCAATCAATTTATGCAGACAGCGGAACCTAACATTTATGCAATAGGAGACGTAGCAGGCAGCCCATGGCTTGCCCATAAAGCAAGCCATGAAGGAATAATAGCAGCAGAAATAATAGCAGGAATAAAGACTCATCCTATAGTTAAGTTTAATATACCGAGCTGTACTTATTCGTCTCCACAAATAGCTAGCATAGGACTAACCGAGGCTGCAGCAAAAGCAGCGGGATATGAGGTAAGGGTTGGCAGGTTTCCATCTATCGCGAACGGCAAAGCATTAGTGATCAATCAGGAGGAAGGATTAGTCAAAACTGTTTTTGACGCCAAAACAGGGGAGTTACTAGGCGCTCACTTGGTCGGTTCAGAAGTTACCGAATTAATCCACAGCTTCGTAATTGCTAAGAACCTAGAAACTACTCACCAAGAATTAATAAACACTATTTTCCCGCACCCTACCCTTTCGGAAATGCTTCATGAGTCAGTATTACAAGCCTACGACAGAGCTATTCATATTTAGAAGTTAATGGGTACTGAATGCTAATAAATATTAGCCTTTATTCCCCATCACTTCACCAATTCTTTCAAGTTAAAGAATTATACTCCTTCAGATTTGAAAATAACCAAGAAAATATAGCTATTTTTAGCAACCCAGTAGGAATATAGATGATAAAACCACTATACAAGGCTTGTTTAAAGCCTATGAGGCTAGAAAGCCAACCAACTCCTAATGAATAAATTATTAAATGACCAATTAAGCAGCTAAAAAATATGTTAAAAAATTTCCCGGGTATTTTTACTTTACTATTAATAATCCCCATAATTGGAGCCGCTATTAAGAAACCTAATAAATATCCTGCTGTAGCGCCCATCATATAGTTTAAGCCACTATTCATTTTGGAAAACATTGGTAAGCCAACCATACCAGCGGTAAGATAAGTAAGTAAAGTAATAAAACTTAATTTGGGACTGTAAGTTAAGGCAATTAAACTAACCATTACAGTATGAAAAGTTATAGGAACTGGTTTAATCGGAATGGCTATTTGCGCGCTGGCAAATAACGCTAATACCCCAGTAAATACTTTAATTAGACTAACATATCTATGCTCATGAGCTAAATAGTTTGATAAGGTTACACGCATGTTTTTCCTATGCTTTATCTTTGATCTTATGAAGATTCACTTTATAAATTTAACAACTTTAGCTTGCGATGTAAAGCAGAACGTTCCATACCAACAAAAAGTGAAGTTTTAGAGATATTATTATTAAATCTACTTAATTGGGCAGTAAAATACTGTTTTTCAAAAACCTCCCTCGCCTCCCTCAAAGGCATTGACATCATATCTACATGCTTATTAGGCGAGGAAGCAGATATCCCATTATTTAGAATTTCAGGAGGAACCATATTAGGTTTGATTGCCTCATTTTCGCTTGTACTTAGAGGATTCATAATTAATATCCATTCAATAACATTGCGAAGCTGTCTGATGTTGCCTGGCCAGTTATAAGCTTGCAATGCGGCTATAGCTTCGCTAGAGAATTCTCGTTCTTTGAGTCCTGAAGACTTAGACAATTGCTTAACAAAATATTTCACCAGTATCGGAATATCTTCTTTTCTTTCTGCTAGCGGCACTACTCTGATAGGCACTACGTGCAACCGATAATATAAATCCTGTCGGAATTTACCTTGGTTAATCTCAGCTTGTAAGTTTTTAGTAGTAGAGGTAATGATTCTTATATCTAATTTATTATTCTTGCTATTTGTCTGATACTCAAAGCTTTGGTCTTGTAAGAGCTTTAATAATTTTAATTGGGAATTGATAGGCAAATCGCTAACTTCATCAATATATAATGTTCCATTGTTAGCTACCTCCAGCACACTCGGTCGCCTTATTAAACCTGCTTCTCCCGCTTCTGAACCACCAAATAACTCCTGATAAATTTTATCAGGCTGCATACAAGTAGGGCTAAAAATAACAAATGGACTATTAGCCCTTTTTGATTTCTTATGAATTAAGCGTGCTACCAGTTCTTTACCCGTCCCTACTTCACCATGGATCATTACTCTACCCGATGTAGGGGCTACTTTTTCAATATCGGCTTTTAATTTGATAACCGCTGCGGACGTGCCCGCTAATTCTGCTTTATTAATAACTTTAGCTTTTAATTCTAAATTCTCTCGTTTTAATCTTGTTGCTTCACAGGCTCTCTTTAACATGATGATTAGCTTGTCATGCGAAAAAGGCTTTTCTAAATAGTCATAAGCTCCCATTTTAATTGCTGTAACTGCTGTTTCTATAGTGCCATGCCCACTAATAACTATTACTGGCATTAATGGATAGCGTTTTTTTACCATCTCCAGAATGCTTAATCCATCTAAATCGCTATTTTGCAACCAAATATCTAAGATAATTGCGGATGGTATCTTATCTGATATTTCTTTAAATGCTTGGTCACTGTCTGCTGCCGTCCTGCAGGCAAAGCCTTCATCTTTTAAAATATCTGATATTAAAAACCTTATATCTTCCTCATCATCAACGACGAGAATATCTAATTGCATATAACTACCTCTAATCTTTTACTAATTTGATGAAATCACCTCTAGATATATAAGAATTATCTAATTTTATCAGAACAATCAAGTATCAAAAATTAGTAATTTACAGTTTTGTTAGTGATTAAGTGATTAGGGGTAGATTAGATTAATTGTAATTTGTCAACTCTTTTCGTTTGTAAGCGCCGCTATTGTAAACTTGAAGGATGAATCAGAATTTTTTGAAAAGCTTTCTGTATATCCAAAAACTTTATCTTTTCAAAACCTTTTCTAGGAATTATGATTAATCCTACTCTCTTTAAAGATCCCTGAGAAATCTCGGCAATAATTCTAATTATGTGGCGAATACGGCGTTTTATTTTGTTGCGAACTACAGCTTTTCCAAGCTTCTTTCCTACCTTTGCTCCAAGAAAAATAGCTTCGCTGTTAGGATAAAAATTAGTCGGAAGAGTGCTATTATATACTAATAAAAAGTTTTCTGCGTAGAATTTGCGACTCTGCTTGCTAACAAGGTTAAACTCACGCTGATTTTTTAAGGACTGTACGGGCAATTTTTTATGCTGATAATCTCTTGCGTCCTTTTTCTCTGCGGCGTGCTAGTACTTTTCTGCCACCTACGGTAGCCATTCTGGCTCTAAACCCGTGCCTTCTTTTTCTAACAAGATTGCTTGGTTGAAATGTTCGTTTCATAAAAGCGCAAATTTAAAACTTATCTAATGAATAAAATATAACTTATATGAAAATTACTTGTGATTGTCAATTGGATATTGACCTAATCGTTTTTATGCTTTATCTGTGAGAATTATCTTGAGTAGAAGTTATGAGTACTTACCAAATTATTACATTTCTCGGCAGAGCTTTGCACGAAATTTGGAGCTATAGTTTAATCACCTTCTCCGGCAATAGTATTAGAGTTAGCAATATATTTCTAGCTTTGATTTTAGCCTGGGCAGGAATAAGATTTTACAAGCGCTTTACTGCCTTACTCAAAGATTACCTCGCAACCAAAATAAAAAATGACAAGGATGCCGCTAACGCTCTAGAAAAGCTTATATCTTATGGAGCCTTGTGCCTTTATGTAATTACCATACTTGACATTGCAAACGTTCCTCTTAGCACCTTTGCTTTTGTGGGGGGTGCGTTGGCAATAGGCATTGGATTTGGGGTGCAGAACATAGTCAATAATTTTGTTAGCAGCTTAGTTATTATGGTAGAAAGACCCTTAAAAATTGGCGATATTATAGAATCAGACGGGGTAATAGGTAAAGTCACTTCGGTAGGAGCTAGATGCGTTAGTATTACTACTTTTTCAAATGTTGATGTGCTAATACCTAATAGCAAGCTCATGCAAAACACCTTAGTAAATTGGACTTTAAACGATAATAGCATAAAATGTCAGCTAGAAATTATAGTCAATACTGACAATAGCACAAAATTACAGCCATTAACATTTAGTGAGAAGTTAACAGCAAGGCTTAAAGAAGCAGGGACGAATATAAAATTAACTGACCCGAAAATTTACCTAGTTAAAGTGGATAAAAATATGTTAAAATTTATTTTAAGTTTTTCGTGTAGCTTAGAACAACTAGAAAATCTAGAACAAATTAAAAATGCCTTAAATCTTATTTTGCTTGAAGCACTTAAAAAATATGATTTTACTACCGAGTATCTTAAGCTAGTAGAATTAAAGTTTTTAGATAAATGAACCTATATATTTTTGCCGCAATAATCTTAACCTTTGGCGTGTTAGTTGCTGGGCTTGGAATTATGATGTTTGGGGGGAAGTTAAATAAAAAATTTGCTACAAAATTAATGTCTTTGAGAGTAATATTTCAAGCGTGCGCTATTTTTTTCTTAGCGCTTGCCTACTTTTTACAGCGCAAATAATTACAAGATGAGTCATCTGTTATTTTATGAAGATTAATATATTTGGTTTTATAATTGATAGCAGCAATATTTGGCTGTTTATTATTATTGGAGTAAGTTTAATTACCTTTTTATCAACTAAAAAGCATCGTCCTAAGATAATTGGGATTATTATCGGACTTCTAGTATTTTATATAACTATCAAAGGAATTAAAATAGTAATGAGTATGGATAGGTAAGTGGGTTAAATATTTTGCTCACAACACAGAGTAAGTGTAGCTTACTCCTCGCTGCTTTGTTTACGAAACATTTTTCTTTTCCTTCTTTCAGCCTCTTGTTTTTTTCGAACGCGCTTCTCGGATGGAGGCTCATAAAAGCGTGACATTTTCATGGAACGGAACACTAGTTCCCTCTGCATTTTTCTTTTTAAATATCTTATTGCTAACTCACCGTTACCAGCATGTACAGCCACTAATATCACTAGCTTTCCTCTTTAAATTTACTTTTAAGCAAAGTTATATTATTATATTAACATTTAATGTCAAGCAAAAAGACCTGCCTAGCCCATGAAAACACCCGATATGCACGATGTTCCCAAAGAGGCGTTAATCAGCGAGTTATCCAAGCTTTTGCGTTATATTGACTGGGGAGATGATATATTGGTAGAAGCAGAGAAGGAATGTAATTTCAAGGAAGGGTATCATGCTGTGCTTTTCCCTGGAGGGGTAGCTGAGATAATAGAATATTTTGAGCAACAACAGGATGAAAAAGCCTTAATGCACTTATCGACCCTAGATCTACCAACCAAAATCAAGGAAAGAATAGCGCTAGCATTATCAATTAGAATAAAACATTTTATTCCTAAATTTGTTCATCGTAAAAATCGTGGTTATTTCCTCATGCCACTGAATACTTTGCTCGGCAGCAAAATTGCTTGGCGAACTTGTGATATGATATGGCGCTATGCTGGCGATGATTCTACCGATCATAATCATTATAGTAAAAGAGCGCTATTATTACCGGTGTATATTTCATCAATAACATATTATATTGCCGATGAATCGGAAAATCAGATTAATACCGAGCATTTTATTGCAGACTCACTTGAGAAGGTGACAACTGCCATATTTTACACCAAAAAATTATGTAAGCTGCCAAGTCTTGAAACAATACCATTTATCAGATTATTTTCTTAAAATTCAATATTAAAAATGAAAAAAAAATCTTATCCCGATGTTCAAACTACTGCCGATTTTGCAGCCATCGAAAAGAAAATTTTATCTTACTGGCAGCAAAATAATATTTTCCAAAAAACGATAGATAACAGACCAGCTTTACAAGAGGGAGAGAATAATGAATTTATATTCTACGACGGACCTCCTTTTGCTAACGGTCTTCCCCATTACGGTCATTTATTGACAGGCTTTATTAAAGATACTTACGCGCGCTACCAGACTATGAAAGGAAGACGCGTTGAAAGGCGCTTTGGATGGGACTGTCATGGCTTACCGGCAGAGATGCAAACAGAAAAAGAGTTAAGCATCTCTGGCAGAAACGCAGTCATTAATTTTGGGATTGATAAATTTAATGACAGATGCCGCACCTCTGTTATGCAATTTACTGCGCAATGGGAGCAATATGTGCTAAGGCAAGGCAGGTGGGTGGATTTTGCCAATTCCTATAAAACTATGGATATGAGCTTTATAGAGTCGGTGCTGTGGGCATTTAAAGAGTTGTATAACAAAGGGCTAGTCTATGAAGAAATGAGAGTAATGCCTTATTCCTATGCTTGTGAGACGCCGCTATCTAACTTTGAAACTAGGTTAGATAATTCCTACCGCGAAGTCATCGATAAGGCGGTTACTTGTAGCTTTATTTTACAACCTCCCTATTCTTCTAAACTACCACCTCATTTTGCGGAATATAGAATGCTAGCATGGACTACTACCCCGTGGACGCTGCCTTCTAATCTTGCCCTAGCGGTAGGCGAGAATATTGAGTATGCGTTAGTGCCGCGAGGAAACATCTGCTATATATTAGCTAAATTTGCTCTAAAACATTATGCTAAAGAATTAGCTCTTAGTGAAGAAGAAAAGTTAGAATATATTTTAGGCAAAGATCTAGAAGGACTAACCTACCAACCTTTATTTGATTATTTTGCAGGACACCCCAATAGCTTTCGTGTTTTAATCGGCGATTTTGTCACGGAAGAAAGCGGCACAGGCATAGTTCATATTGCCCCTGGCTTTGGCGAAGACGATCATCTACTCTGTCAAAAAAACGGAATTAAATTAGTTTGCCCCGTAGATAATGCTGGTAAATTTACTGAAGAAATTTACGATTTTCATGAAGTACAAGTATTTGCAGCGAATAATGAACTCATTGCCAAGTTAAAAAAGCAAGGTAACTGGATTAAGACTGAGCAGTATACTCATAACTACCCACATTGCTGGCGCAGCGATACGCCTCTTATATATAAAGCGGTGCCTTCCTGGTATGTAAAAGTTACTGATTTTAAAGACAGGATGGTTGAACTTAATCAGCAAATTAACTGGATACCAAGTTACGTTAAGGATAATTTATTTGGCAAATGGCTGGAGAATGCTCGCGATTGGTCAATAAGCCGTAATCGTTTCTGGGGTACGCCGCTACCAATTTGGCAATCTGATGATCCTCGTTACCCTAGAGTTGATGTATATGGTTCAATTAAAGAATTGGAGAACGATTTTGGCGTAAAAATTACTGATTTACATCGCCCATTTATTGATAGTCTTACTCGCTCTAATCCTGATGACCCTACAGGCAAATCGACCATGCGCCGAGTAGAAGATGTTTTTGATTGCTGGTTTGAGAGCGGTTCAATGCCTTATGGGCAAGTTCATTATCCATTTGAAAATAAAGACTGGTTTGAGAGCCATTTCCCTGCTGATTTTATAGTTGAGTATACCGCTCAAACACGCGGGTGGTTTTATACATTAATGGTACTATCAACTGCTTTATTTGATCGACCGCCTTTTTTGAACTGTATCTGTCACGGAGTAATTCTAGATAATAGTGGGCAGAAATTATCAAAACGCCTAAATAATTATGTCGACCCTTTGCAGCTATTCGATCAGTATGGCTCTGACGCTTTGAGGGTTACAATGCTATCTTCAAATGTAGTAAAGGGAGAGGAGTTGCTACTAGACCAAGATGGAAAAATGGTGTTTGAGACTCTCCGCTTATTTGTAAGACCAATATGGAATGCATATCATTTCTTCACTATGTATGCCAATGCTGATCAAGCGCAGGGAAAATTAATCATGGAAACCGCTGGTAACTTGCATTTACAACAGCTAGATCTTTATATATTAGCCAAGCTCAAGGATGCAGTAAAGGCAATTGAGCAAGCTCTAGACAATTTCGATACTCAGGTAGCTTATAATGCTATTGCAGGCTTTTTTGAGGCGTTAAATAACTGGTATATAAGGAGAAGTAAAAACCGCTTCTGGAAAAGCGACCAAGACTCAGATAAGCAATCTGCTTACGACACCTTATATACTTGTCTAGAAGTAATGAGCCGAGCGATGTCCTGCTTGCTGCCATTCATCAGCGAGGAGATTTACCTTGGTTTGACAGCTAGTTCCTTTACCCCTGGAACGAGCGTACATTTGCTAGACTTCCCTCAACTGCAAGGTATCCAAGCAGATCAACAACAAGTGAGTATGATGGACAAAGCGCTGTCTATTTGCAGCAGCGCCCTATTTATTCGCAGCAAAGAAAATATTAGAGTGCGGCAGCCTCTTAAATCTTTAACTATTGTTGCTAATGAAGCAGAAAATTTTAAAGATTATGCTGATTTGATTAAAGAAGAAATTAATGTAAAGGAAGTAATCTATCAAAATAACATTACAGATTTTGCCCATTTAAAGCTCGTACTGAATTTTCCCATACTAGCGAAACGTTTGCCGCAGAAAATTAAGGAGCTAATTGCCGCTTCAAAAGACGGCAAATGGCAAGTAAATAAGGAACATACGCAGCTAGAAATTGCGGGAGAAAATTTAAGAAGCGAGGAATTCACAATTATACTTGAGGCTAATGAAAATATAAAAGCAGCAAAGGCTTTGCCAGATAATCTAGGATTGATAATGCTGGATATAAATATCACCCAAGAGCTTTATGAAGAAGGTCTCGCGCGCGATTTGGTAAGAATAGTGCAAAATCTAAGAAAAGAAGCTAACTTGGATATTTGTGACCGTATAAAGCTTGAACTTGCCAGCGAGTTTGATATTGTTAAACTTATTGACAATTACCATCTTTTTATTGAAGAGCAAACTTTAAGCCAAATTAGTTCCAACTTCAAGCCGCATTTTAGTTTTGAGGCAGAATTCCAAGGCAAAAAGCTGGTAGTAAACATGCAAAGGCTAAGTCAAGAGTAAGTTTATTAGTTCTAGTTTTTGATTTACAAGTTTATGGATTTCAAACATTTTATTATTATTTTTCCTGAGATCAGCGTGGTTCTGCTGGCTTTAGTTTCTCAGTTAGCCGCGGTTTGTATTAAAGATAGCGCGCGGCTGATCTTTTTTGCAGTGATTGTTATAATCTTGATTTTAATATTTTTAATGTTGGAAATACCTGAGGCTGAAACCTTTGCTTTCAATCACAGCTTTTTTACTAACCACCATGCCAATCTGTTTAAGATTACAGCGCTTAGCTTTACTTTAGGTTCAATAATAATTTATCATGATTTTTGCAAAATAGCCGCTACCGAGCTAAAAGTAGAATTTATTACTCTCACGCTGCTTTCTACAGTAGGAGTTTTTTTGTCTATCTCTTCTTGTAATTTTTTGCTGTTGTTTTGCGGACTGGAACTACAAGCACTAGCAGCTTACGCTCTAGCGTGCTTTAATCCTTCTAGTCTACATTCATGCGAAGGAGCATTAAAATATTTTATTCTTGGCGCTTTGGTGACTTGTTTGTCCTTGCTTGGCATTTCTTTTATCTATGGTTTTAGTGGCAGTTTGCAGTTTGAGGTAATATTTTCCATTTTTAACCCTCAATCAGCTAGTGTAGCTGTAGCTTTAGTAGTGGGTATAGCGCTGATGCTGAGCAGTATTTTTTTTAAACTATCGGCAGCGCCTGCCCATATGTGGGCTCCGGATGTTTATCAGGGGACCCCTATTGGGGCAGTAACATATATTTCTACTGTTCCAAAAATTGGTGCTTTAGCAGTATTGTTAAATATTATCTGGATGGCAATTGGCAATTATCCTCAAATTACCATAACTCTACTGCAAGTTGCCGCATTGCTGTCAATGATAATTGGAAGTCTAGGAGCTATCAAGCAGACTTCCCTAAAAAGATTAATGGCATACAGCACTATTTTGAATATAGGATATGTTTTACTAGGAGTTAGCTTAAATAATGCGGAGGGCAAATCCGCTGCTGTAGTTTATATGCTAATTTATCTGGTAGGAATAATAGGCTTCTTTGCATGCCTAGTTGCTCTGCTTGGCAGCAAGGCAGACCAGGCAACTTTTAACGATATAGAAGGCATTTCTTCTAATAGAAAAACCATCGCCAGCATTATTGCTATAATTATGTTTTCAAATATCGGCGTACCGCCACTAGCAGGCTTTTTCGGCAAGTATTATTTATTTTATCAAGCCTTTGTGCAAGGTAGGTATCTATTAGCAATGGTAGGCATGTTAACCAGCGTTATAGCTGCTTATTATTATTTAAAAATAATTAAAACAATGTATTTTGTAGAAGGCAAGAGAGAGATAAAGAGAATACCAACGAGCGGCGGATTATTATTTGTGACTTTTCTGTCTGTAACATTTATTTTATTCTTTTCTTTTATTTCCAGCCGTCTATTGCAGATAGTCAGTTTTTAACCTGCCTAATAAATTATAGTAAATGCCACAAAATTGGCTTAAAAAATATTCTTTATTAGCTTTTGATGAAATAGACAGTACTAATTCTGAAGCATTAAGGCTTATCAAGGCAGGCGTTAAAGGCAATTTTGTTATCTGGAGCAAAGCTCAGACCAAAGGGCGCGGACGGGCTGGCAAAACGTGGCATTCTGAATTGGGTAACTTATATTTAAGTCTGTTATTAAGCGAAAACATTGCTCCAGCACAGCAACCGCAATTATCATTTGTGGCTGCTGCTGCAGTATGTGATGCTATTACTTCGCTTTCTCCTGATTTACCACTTAAAATAAAATGGCCGAATGATTTATTGATAGACGATAAAAAAATAGCGGGAATACTAGTTGAATCGATAAATTTCTCTAATCATTATTATGTAGTAATTGGAGTAGGAGTTAATCTGGCATTTACTCCTCAGCAGGTAGATAAACCCGCTTCTTCTTTAGCGGAGCATTGCGTACGGTTTAATGAGCCAGCCTATATGTTAAATATTTTAATGCTATATATAGAAAAGTGGCTATCATGCTGGCGAGGCAAGGGATTTATGAAGGTTAGAAAATATTGGCTGCAAAGAGCCTATATGCTAGGAAAGATAGTTAATATTGATGATGGCAGAGGAAAGATAAGCGGGGTTTTTTATGATATAGATGAATTTGGCAATATGAGAATATTGCTCAATGACAATCAACTACGCTGCATATCAGCTGGAGAAGCGCTTTTTCATGAATAAGGAGTCATATAACACCAACCCCGTAATTATTTTAGTTGCCCCGCAAATGGGCGAAAATATAGGATCGGCAGCACGGGCAATGAAAAATTTTAATCTCACCGAGCTTAGACTAGTTGCGCCCCGCGATGGCTGGCCAAATGAAAAAGCCGAAACTATGGCGGTTATGGCAGTGGATATAGTAAAGAAGGCTAAAATTTACGATAGTTTAGAGAAAGCTATCGCTGATTTAGAATATTTATATGCAACGACTAGTATTCCACGAAGCATGAATAAAAACTATGTACTCTCGCAAGACTTACTCAAAGACTATGATCCTACTGTAAAGACCGGCATTATGTTTGGTCGCGAAAGTCGGGGTTTAACCAATAAAGAGATTGCTCTAGCCGATAAGATCATTACAATTAATACGGGTGATTTTAATTCTCTCAATATTGCTCAAGCGTTGGTAATTATATGCTATGAGCTTTTTGACGCTTCACCTTCCTCAAGAATTGCCAATAGGCAAAAACTTGCCAGTAAATTAGAACTTAGCTATTTTTTTGAGCATTTATTTACCGAATTAGAACAGCGAAAATTTTTCCGAGCGCCGGAAAAAAAAATACAAATGACCCAAAATATTATGAATATTTTTATTAGAATAGATAAATTATCTAATAATGAGGTGCAAACTTTAAGAGGAATTATTAATACTCTAACAACTACAGAGAAATAATCACAATAATTAAATAGGCGGCTAAGTTCAAATAATGTTTAAGTATCTTTGGCAATGCTACATACATAATAAGCTATTAACTATTTTGCTGGTAGTTGCCTCTATATTAGTGTTTATAACTTACCACGCCCTTAGCAAAGGAGATAGTCAATTTGGTCCTGATCCTGGTAAAATTACCGCCTTGGTGCTTGGCGATCTTATAATTTTTTTGATAGTTGGCATTCTATTAACTTATAAGTTTTTTCAAAATGCTATTACTGATAAAAATACGCAAAAGCAGCATTTACAAAACCGTATTATTATTGCATTTAGCTTAGTTGCTGCTGTTCCTACAATCATCGTTTCAGTATTTTCAGCTTATTTTTTTAATTTCGGAATTCAATCGTGGTTTGATCAGAAAATTTCTACTATTCTTGATCAATCTATTATAGTAGCAGAATCATACATTGATGAACATACTATCCAGTTAAAACAAACAGCGATAGCCACAGCAGACGATCTAGCAGAATTGTATTACAAGCTAATCCATGAGCCTGGTGCCTTCACAGAAGCATTAAGAGCGGAGGCAGAGATGCGCTCGCTGGATGAAGCTTTAATTTTTCAAAAATCCACTAATACTATATTAGCACAAACTTCCTTAAGCTTTTTCTTGTCTTTTGCCATTATTCCTTCCCACCTAATAGAAAGGGCTGATAGAGGCGAGATAGTACAAATTAAAACTGATCCTACCAAAATTAGAATGCTGGTTAGGATTAAAGAACATGACGATATATATCTGCTTATTGGTAGGTTAATAGATAGAAAGATTATTGAGCATGTTGACAAAACCAATGGAGCGGCAGCTGAATATTATCGCCTTAAAAAACAAATATCCAGCATTCAAGTTAAATTTTCTATAGTATTTATTTGCATTGCCTTATTGCTTTTGCTAGCAGCAATTAGCTGGGGAATAGTGTTTACTTCTCAAATAGTTAAACCAATAAGAAGACTGGTAGAAGCCACGCAAAAAGTAAGGCAAGGCGATCTAACCGTTCAAGTGCCAGATGATGGTTGTAATAAAGATGAGATAGGGGTGCTGTCGGCAAATTTTAACAGGATGATCAGGCAAATTGAACGGCAGCAAAAAGAATTAATTGTCGCTCAACGGGCACTCGTATGGTCTGATGTTGCTCGAAGAGTAGCGCATGAAATTAAAAACCCCTTAACCCCTATTCACCTTGCCGCTGAAAGATTGATAAGAAAATTTAGTGCTGAAGTTTCTGATCAAGAAGCTTTCTCTAAATATACTCAAACCATTATACGCCACACCGAAGATATTAGAAAAATCGTGTCTGAATTTGTAAGTTTTGCTAGATTGCCCACCCCTAATTTTGCTAATTGTGAGCTAGTATCTTTGATAAAAGAAATAGTGGAAGCCCGTAAGCTAATTAATGATAAAATAAATTACGCTTTCTCTTCTAATACTCCCCGCTTAGATTTTATTGGCGATGTGACACAAATTAATCAAGTGATGATTAATTTATTAAAGAATGCCGAAGAATCGCTAGAAAGTTTTAAAGAAAAAGTAAAGCAAGGCAAGTTATTATCTCTTGATAACCCATCGCTAACTCACTTTCCAATTGAATCCGTAGTTAAAGAACAAGAGCCTAAAAAATTTTCTACCTCTGAATTCGGGCTAAAAATTGAGGTGAATATTAATCTTTCAAGTAAGCAAACATCCTCGGATAGTAAGGAAGATATAGTAATAATTAAAGTAACAGATAATGGACCAGGTTTTTCGCCTGATATCATTGAAAAAGCAACCGAAGCTTACGTTACGACCAGAGCAAAAGGAACAGGGTTAGGACTTGCTATAGTAAAAAAAATAGTGCAAGAACATGCAGGAGTAATTGAAATTGCCAATAGCCCTAACGGCGGGGCTGTAATAAAGCTCATCTTAAATCTCAGCGAGCTGAGGCTTAAACTAAAGACATAGGTTAAACTATAAGGCTCAAGCCCTTTACTATTCAACGAAAACTTAAATCTCCCAACTCTTAACGGCAAAAAAGTATAAATGCGATAGAGGCTACTTTTGAATGATATATTGAATTATATGATCGTGGAAAATTTTTAGCTTAGAAAGCATATATGGCAGGATAACAAACATGCTGACATATATAATAAGCAATTTAGGAACAAAGGTCAGGGTTGATTCTTGAATCTGAGTTAAAGCTTGAAATAACGATATAATAAGCCCTACCACTAAAGATAATACTAATATCGGGGCGGAAACAGCAATCAAAACATATATTGCCTCCCGGCTAATTTCTGCTATTGCTCCTGCATCCATATTCGTTAGCGTTAATAGTATAAATTTAGTTAAAAATTGCCATTAAGCGATGGAATTGATTATTTAGCACAGTAGGAAGAGCAGTGCTTAAAACCTCGTAAAACATCTCAATAATTTTATTCTCTGGCTTGAGCTTAAACTCCTTTACTTTCAGTTTAGCGTCAATTTGCTTATTCTCTTGCAGCCACTTCACTGCATCTTCTTCGGCGCCTATCGCATCTACTAGATGAAGCTGCAAAGCTTGTCGACCCGAATATACCCTACCATCTGCAATTTTTTTGGTTTCTTCAATAGAAAAACTACGTCTTGTTGCTACTAGTTCAATAAAGTAATTATAGCTATCTTCAATAATTGACATTACTACCTCACGTGCAGCTGCGCTTACTTTCTCGGTAGGATTAGGAACTGCTTTGAGCTCGCCTGATTTAAAATTATTGAATTTTATTCCCATTCTCTCCGCCAGTTCTGTTATCTCTGCAGTTTGGAATATTACCCCAATTGAACCGGTTATAGTCCCAACATGGCTAATAATATAGTCACCACCTAGAGAAACAAGATAGCCGCCAGAAGTAGCCATGGTTCCCATTACCGTCACTACCGGCTTTTTTTCAGATATTTTTCTAAGAATTTTATAAATTTTATCGGCGCCAACCAATGTACCGCCTGGTGAATTAACATGGACTATTAAGGCTTTAACTTCATTATCTTCTATGATTCTCTCAAGTCTATTATCGCGTTTTTGATCTTCAAACAAAACGTCATCAATGAAGATAGAAGCAATATAATCGCGACTAGGAGCTTTTCCAGAGGGGATGATTTCCAGGGTTTTTATATATACCAACATTGTTATCATCGCAATAAATATAGAAGCAATCTTCCATTTTTTTATTTCGTTCTTATGTTTTTTTCTTTCAATTAAATACTCAGGAGTCATTTTCGCTTTATTTCTTTCTAATTAATTTCTCTTGTTCGCGTTGCCAGTCTTTTTCTTTTATAGAATGTCTTTTATCATATAATTTCTTACCCTTAGCAACCCCTATCTCCAGCTTAACAATATTTTTATTATTAAAATATAAGGATAGAGCAATTAAAGTGTAACCTTTTAGCCTAACTTTACCAATTACTTTTTTTATTTCTCTGGCATGTAACAACAACTTGCGTGGTCTTCTGGCAGAGTGATTAAAACGATTAGCCTTATCGTATTCCGCAATATAACAATTATACAGAAATAATTCATTCCCAGCATTGGCGGCGTGACTATCTTCAATGCTCACTTTTCCTTGCCGTAGCGACTTCAGCTCGCTTCCCTTGAGAATTATACCAGCCTCTAGCCTTTCTTCAATAAAATAGTTAAAAAGGGCTTTTTTATTTTGGGTGATAATTTTTTTATATTCTGTCATTACGAAACCGGCAAATCAAATTTCTTTATAACTTTTTCAATCTTTATCTTAGTTTCCTCACTTACTTTTGCTAAAGGCAATCTTAACTCCTCTCCGCATAAACCAAGAAAATAAGAAGCATATTTCACCGGCGTAGGATTAGCTTCAGCAAATAATCCGTTGCAAAATTCCACTAATTGTTGGTGAATAGAAAAAGCGGCTTTAAAATCGCCTTGCTGGCAAGCATCTTGCAATTTCTTACATAACCCAGGGACAATATTACTTATTACTGACACGCATCCTACTCCCCCTTGCACATTGTGTGCCAGAGCGAATTCATCATCCCCTGACAAAAGAGAGAATTTTTTATTAAGCTTAGTAGTAAGGCGCATAGTGCGTTCGATATCCTTGCCGGCGTCCTTTAAGGCTAATATTCTTGGCAATTCGCTGAGTCTTAAGATGGTCTCATCTGCTAAGTCTACCGCTGTCCTACTAGGAACAGAATATAACATTATTGGCAGCTCAACTGAGTCATGAATTATCTTAAAATGTTGATAAAGACCTTCTTGGCTCGGTTTAACGTATGGCGGCACTGTGCATAGCAGCCCCTGAATGCCAGTAGGGCTTGCTATTTGTGCAAGCTCAAGAGCCGCCGCAGTGCTGCTAGCGCAGCATCCTGCAATTATTGCTAGCTTGTCGCCAGCAATTTGCACCGCTGAGCGCAGCAAAGTTTGATATTCTTCTTTACTTAAGCTACTGCCCTCGCCCGTGGAGCCAGCCACTACTATCGCCTCCACTTTAGAGGCAATTTGATATTTAATTATTTTCTCTAAAGATAAAACATCTAGCATATTATCTTTAAATGGGGTAACAATAGCAGTTATTAGCCCCCTAAATAATTTACTCATACTCTTTACGCACTAAATTAGCATATTCTTTCTTTAACAGCTGCGTGATTTTACTATATTCAAAGACTATTTTTTTCTCAGTAAGAGTAATGGAGTTAACCCCCCTTACTTCTAGAGCCGTGCCAGTCATAAAACATTCTTCATAACTATCCAATTCCTCTATCTTTATATATTTTTCCTTTACTGCCAAGCCAAGCTTCTTAGCGAGCTCAATTATTGTTTGGCGCGTTATCCCATTTAAAAAAGCATCCGCTATAGGAGTTATCAGCTGCTGATCTTGGACAAAAAAAATGTTAGTAGTAGTACATTCCGCAACATACCCCCGCCAATCTAGCATAATGGCATCGTCATATCCATCAGCCTTTGCTTCGCTTTGGCTGACTATATTCATATTATAGTGCCCCGACGATTTTACCTGCGGCGGCAAAGAATTAGGATGAGGTTTGCGCCATCGACTAATATTGAGATCAAAATTTTTTTCAGCTCTTGGGGTTAGATGCACAGTAGCAATCATTAAATTAACTGACAACATTTTGTTAGTCATATTTAAAGATTCTCCCCCTCGCCATATTAATGGGCGGATATAACAATTAACAAGTCTATTTTCTTTAATAATTAGCTTATGAGCATCAATAATTTCTTCGAAACTGTATGGTTCTTGCATTTGCAAGCTACGCGCCGATTCTATCAACCTATTAGTATGTTCTGCTAACTTAAATACTTTGCCTTCATACGCTCGCTCTCCTTCAAACGCCGCGCCCGAGTAATGGAGACTATGAGTTAAAGCGTGGATTTTTGCCTCCTCCCACTTGATTAATTCGCCGTTAATCCAGATATATTGCTGCGCCTTATTTTCATCTATAATTGCCATTGCCTTTACTTACCGATTTAATTAAAATTAGGTAAAAATTGAAATTATGCCTGCTCACATCTTAATTGTAGACGATGATAACAGAATACTAGAACTTTTAAAAAGGTTTTTTGAGGGGCATAATTTTTTAATATCTACCGCTATCGATACCGTAGAAGCTGAAAAATTAATGAAATATTTTGGTTTTGATCTAATCATATTAGATGTCATGCTGCCTGGCGTTAGCGGGTTAGAATTTGTAAAAATTATAAAATCCACCGGCTCCGCAGTGCCCATTATTATGCTTACTGCTCTTTCAGAAGCTGAGGATAGAGTAAAAGGACTAGAGATTGGCGCTTCTGACTACTTAACCAAACCATTTGCCCCAAAAGAGTTATTGTTGCGCGTCAAAAATTTAATAGATAACCATAATCAATATAAGAAAGAAAAAAGGATAGAGCGATTTGGCAATAACTACTATGATTACACTAGCAAGGAATTCATCAAAAAAAATCAAGCCATCCAACTTAGTTCCACTGAACAAAAGCTGCTAGAAATATTAATCGAAGGCAATGGACAGCCTATTGCTCGAGAAGAACTGGCAAGTAGGATGGGCGGTCTTAATATGCGTTCTATTGACGTGCAAATAGTAAGAATCAGGAATAAGATCGAAGAGGACAGCAAATCCCCCCAATATTTAAAAACGGTACGCAATAAAGGATATGCTCTTTATACGTAAACTTATACCTCAAACGCTGTTTGCTCGGTTTTTATTGATCATCACTGTCCCAACTTTAGTAGGACAAATGCTGATTATTTTTTTATTCTATGATCGTCACTGGTACAATGTATCATACTATACTAGCAACTTAATAGCTAATGAGATTAAGTCACTAATAGATAACTACAGTAGTAGCGATTATTCTCTCCATTCCAGCACCAAAGATTATTTAAATTTATCATATCAGCTTCATCCCACTCTTAAGGCACCGCAAAAACAACCAAAGCTGACTGAAGAGCTAGAGATTTTTAAAAATATCTTAAATTTAAAGATTGGTAAAAATAATATAATTCGTCTTAATGAAGAAGGCAAAATTGAAGTATGGGCAAAACTTAGCAATGATTGGATAAGAATAACATTTTCTTCTAAGCTGCTAATGAATCCCACTACCTATATATTTGTATTATGGCTAGTATTTTTGACAATTTTACTATTATCTATCTCCATAATCTTTTTAAGGAATCAAATTAAGTCTATATTAGCATTAGCCAACGCTGCCAGAGATTTTGGCAGAGGAGTTAAGGGTAGCGAAACATCATACAAGCCTACTGGCGCCAAAGAAATAAGAAAAACCGGTATTGCTTTTATAAAGATGAAAGAGCGCATCGAAAGACAAATAGCAAAAAGAACTCAAATGCTGGCGATGATTTCTCATGATTTACGCACCCCCCTTACTAGGATGTCGTTGCAACTAGAGCTAATGAAAGATTGTGAGGAAAAAAAGATGCTGCAACAAGATATAATAACTATGAAACAGATGATAGATTCATATTTGGACTTTGCTAGAGGAGAAGGTGGAGAGGAATTTCAATGGGTTTGCATTTCAAGTTGGATGGTTGAACTTCTCGCCAGAAAATGGGACGGGCAATCTATCACAATAAAAGTAACAGATAAAAACATTAAAGCTCAAATTAAGCCTTTAGCATTTGAAAGAGCAATAACAAATATAGTTAATAACGCTATTCAATATTCTAACAAAAAAATAGTAATATCAATATACTCAGCTAAGCATAGTACGATTATAGACATTGAGGATGACGGAATAGGCATCAAAGATGAGGAAAAAGAGTTAGTATTTAAGCCTTTCTATCGCTCTAACAAATCACGCTCTTTAAATAATACGGGCAATGTAGGACTAGGACTTGCGATTGTTAAAGAGATTATAGTAGGACATTATGCTAGCATTTCTTTAAAAGATAGCCTAAATTTAGGAGGCTTACTGGTCACTATAACCCTACCTACTCTTAAATTTAACAATTAATTATGAGCTCCAAAACAATTGCTATAAAACACCTAGCTATCATAGGAGATGGCAACGCCAGGTGGGCTAAAGAAAAAGGTTTGTCTATATCTGAAGGTCACCAAAAAGGATGCGAAGCTTACAGAACCCTATTAATAAATGCACTGGAATTAAACATTCCTTACTTAACAATTTATGTTTTTTCATCTGAAAATTGGCAACGTCCAGAGAAAGAGATAGGATTCCTTATCAACTTGCTAGATTATTACTTGCAGCACGAAATAGATTATCTCATTCAAAATGGGGTAAGGCTTAAAATAATCGGCAGCCTGGAGAAAGTAAATCTTGACCTTCAAAAAAGGGTCAATACAGCGGTAAAAGATACTCAGCATAACTACAAGATGACTCTGTGTATCGCTTTCAGCTACGGCAGTAGACTTGAAATCGTGGAGGCTTGTCAAAAAATACTCGCTTCGGGCAAGAAGCAAGTTAGCGAAGAGGAATTTAAGAACTACCTTTATGATCCGGAGATGCCAGAAGTAGATTTACTGATCCGCACTGGCGGTGCTTTGCGAATTAGCAATTTTTTACTATGGCAATCTGCTTATGCGGAATTGCTATTTTCCCCCAAATATTGGCCCGAGTTTGATAAAAATGATTTAATTAACGCAATAGAAGATTATGGCGCGAGGAAAAGAACCTTTGGCGCTAGGCAAGAAGACTTTTTACTAGATGAAAATGAATAAAGAAAACCCGTATGTCTAACTTAGCTGCTCGCATCTTGTCGGGATTGGCAATTTGCCTAATATTCACAAGTTCTATATTATGGCTTCCGCGATTATTTGATGTTATCATATTAATCGTTGCATTGCTAATGCTGCTTGAGTGGTATAAAATGACTCATTCTTCCTTGGGAGATTTGCTGCTAGGCTTGATTATCATACCTTTGCCAATTATATTACTAATGTTAGTAAATCTTAAATATGAAAATCGCTGGGCATTATTAGCGTACTTTATCAATATTTGGGCAGTAGATACATTTGCTATGGCAGGCGGAAAGCTATTAAAAGGACCTAAGCTAGCCCCTTACTTAAGTCCTAATAAAACTTGGAGCGGATTAGTGTGCGGCTCTATCTCAGCAGCGGTGATACTGACGCTAATTGATAAGACTCAAATCTTTAATATCTCTAAATATTATTTGATTAACGCCGATTATTTAATGGTCAGCAGCATTACAATTGCTTTAATGGCTCAGCTTAGCGATTTATTTATTTCTTATTTTAAAAGAAAATTTAAAATTAAGGATAGCGGAAATTTTATTCCCGGTCATGGTGGAGTATTAGATAGATTTGATAGTATCATACTTACCGCCCCCGTGTTATTTTTAACTTTACAATAAAACAATAGAGGATTATTTTTATGACAGACTTCAACCTTCTTAGTAAGGTAAGATTATCAAAAAAAATAGTTTTTAATATTATTATCTCTTTATTGTTAATATATTTTACCTTTCACTCTATTTATGGTAATAGAGGTATTATTGCATATTTTAAGCTTAGCCAGCAATTAGAAAAATCAGCCGCAGAATTAGCAAGTCTCAGAGCTGAGCATATTGAAACAGCGCATAAAGTTAAGTTGCTTAGACCAGAGACTTTAGATAAAGATATGCTAGATCAACAAGTGCGCAATATTCTAGGGATGGCTGCCTCAAAAGAACAAGTATTTACTAGGAATAAAAATAAAGAACAACACTAAAGTAATTTAGTTAGGAGGAAGTTATAGAAATTATAGTTTTTCAAAATGATTTGCCTGATAATTTGATAATCAATGGCGATCTTGCGATTGATACTGAGACAATGGGATTAAACTTACACCGCGATAAACTTTGCTTATTGCAACTTAGCAATGGTAATGGGACAGCCTATCTTATAAATTTTCACAATAAGAATTATGCAGCCCCTAATTTAAAGAAGTTACTGTTAGATAAAAGTCGCTGTAAAATATTTCATTTTGCCCGATTTGACTTAGCAGCTATTAAGCACTACTTAGGCATTGAGCTAGAAAATATATTCTGCACTAAAATAGCTTCAAGACTAGCTAGAACCTACACTGACTCACACAGTTTGCGGATAGTATGCCAAGAACTTCTCGGTATTCAAATATCAAAGCAGCAGCAATCTTCTTATTGGGGTAGTGAAACGTTAACTAAGGAGCAGAAGGAATATGCCGCTAGAGATGTTCTTTTTCTTCACAAAATCCGAAACATTTTAAAAGAAATGTTAATAAAGGAAAACCGCTACGAAATTGCTTGTAAAATTTTTGCTCATTTACCAGTCAGGGCTGAGCTAGACTTAATAGGGTGGAATGATATAGATATTTTCGCCCATCATATGTGATTATTATAAGCAGAGGTTTATAATAATCATGGATAGTTCACTATCTCAAAATTGGAATATTTATTTGGGTGACTGTCTTAATATCATGCAAGATTTAAATGATAACTTGGTGGATTTAATCGTCACATCACCGCCCTATGCTGACCAGAGAAAGGGTACCTATGGAGGGGTACATCCAGATAAATATGTGGAGTGGTTTTTGCCGAGATCGGGTGAATTTAAAAGAGTGTTAAAAGATAGTGGCTCATTCATTCTAAACATAAAAGAGCGGGTACATAACGGAGAAAGACATACTTACGTTATCGAACTTATTTTAGCCATGAAAAAACAGGGATGGCTATGGACTGAAGAATATGTTTGGCACAAAAAAAATTGCTACCCTGGTAAATGGCCTAATAGGTTTAGGGACTCCTGGGAACGCTTATTACATTTCACCAAGCAAAAGCAGTTTAAAATGTTCCAAGAGAATGTAAAAGTACCCAGGGGTAATTGGGCAAAACAACGATTAAAAAACTTAAGCGCTATAGATAAGATAAGAGATGAATCAAAAGTTGGTAGTGGCTTTGGCAAAAATATTTCAAACTGGCTGGATAGAGAAATAGTTTACCCGACAAATGTGTTGCACCTTGCTACCGAATGTGCAAATAAGCATCATAGTGCTGCATTTCCCGAAAGTTTGCCTAGTTGGTTTATAAAACTCTTTACTGAAAAAAACGATATAGTTTTAGATCCGTTCGCAGGAGCTGGGACTACGCTTATTTGCGCCAACAAGCTAGGGAGAAAAGCAATAGGCATTGAGATTAATCACGAATATGTAGATTTAATAGCAAACAAGCTGCAATCAAATGATAAAAGATAGAGAAATCATAGATTTTATAGAAAATAATATTGATTCCTTTCACGATGCTAGACTAAAAAGCTTGCAATCTTTAAAAATAGAGCGTCTTTTAAAACGTAAAAATCCGTATTTATTTAGATGTAAAAATATCTTACTTGCTGACGAGCTAGTAAAGTTGATCTTAGAAGCCCACTTATCTTCACAAGAAGAAACAATATTTGGTAACTTTCTTGAAAGATTTAGTATTTTCATCAATGCCACAGTATATAATGGAAAAAAATCACCTGCAGAAGGGATTGATTTAGAATTTACCAGAGAAAAAATATCATACTTGGTTGCTATTAAATCTGGACCGCATTGGGGCAATAGTAGTCAAATAAAAAGAATGAGAGATAATTTTGATAAAGCTAAACGTATTCTTCGAACTAGTGGTCACAAAACAGACAACATAATTGCAGTCAATGGTTGCTGTTATGGAATAGATAATAATCCCGATAAAGGAGCTTATTTCAAATATTGTGGTCAATCTTTTTGGGAACTTATTTCGGGTGATATTAATTTATACACCAGAATAGTACAACCACTAGGGTACAGAGCTAAAGAGCGAAATCAAGAATTTAACAACGAATATGCAAGAATTATTAATAGCCTAGTTGTCGGCTTTATTTCAAAATTTTGTAATAATGGAAAAATAGATTGGGAGTTATTAGTTGAATATAATTCCAAAAATAATATCAGTAAACCTACTTTGAGTTAAAGTTCCTATGTCACATTTAGAAGTTCTGCAGCGAGTGATTTTAGAACAATCAGATGCCATAAGAAAATTAGCGGAAAATTTAAGCCATACCTGCAATGACTTAGTGAATTATATAGTAAGTTTCAAAGGCAGAATCATATTAACTGGTATTGGAAAAAGCGGGTATATTGCTCGCAAAATAGCCGCCAGCTTTTCTTCTACCGGTACTTCATCTTTTTACATTCACCCGGCGGAAGCGAGTCATGGGGATCTTGGCATGATTACTACAAGTGATCTAGTGATTATATTGTCAAACTCTGGAGAAACTCAGGAGTTATTTGATACTATTAACTATTGTAAAAGGTTTGCTGTTAAAATTGCTGGAATAACCATGCGGGCTAATTCTACTCTAGCAAATAATAGTGATTTTTTATTATTATTGCCTGAAATTAAGGAAGCATCGTCTATTTCAGCTCCTACTACCTCCAGCTTAATGATGCTATCCTTGGGAGATGGATTAACAGTCGCAGTACAGGAAGCTAAAGGTTTTACCAAAGAGGATTTTCGTTTCTATCATCCTGGTGGTAAGATTGGCGCTAATTTATTAAAAGTTAAAGATCTAATGCATAGTAAAGATAAGTTGCCTATAGTCTATGAAAGTACATCATTTGCTGAAACTATAATCACTATGACGCAAAAAAGCATGGGCTGCGCTACAGTAGTAGATGAAAATCATAAGCTAATTGGTATAATAACTGACGGAGATTTGCGTAGACATATTAACGAGTATGCAACTTTAAAATCTGCGAGTGACTTAATGAGTACTAACCCACGACAAATATCTCCATATCAACTAGCTACCGAAGCTTTATTTATCATGAATAGCAAGAAAATTACGGTAATACCAGTAACTGAAGCCGGAATATTAACTGGAGTAGTACATATTCATGATTTGCTTAGGGCTGGAGTAGGAGGATGAACACAATACGAAATCACCAACGCACTACCAAAGCGGTCAAATTAGTTTTAGCCCTAAGTATCTTAATAACTGCTAGAACGCTTTTTATTTATACTGTGGCTGGGAATGGGAGTGATGTTTTTTCTAATAATAATGAGTCCGTCAGTGAAATAAGCCGCCCGCTAAATGCTACTAAAATGCCTAATTACGAGCTAACCATTAAAAACTCGGTTTTTGAAGGATTAGATAAAGATTCTAATCCATATAAGATTATTGCTAGCAATGCTATTAAAGTTTCAGACCAAGAATATCATCTAGAAAGAATAACAGCTCAGCATCTATCCAATGATAAGTGGCTATTAATACATGCAAATAAAGGCAGCATAGATGACAAAACAAAACAACTTACTTTAGAAGAGCAAGTGAAGGTAATTTTTGGTGCTGCCATTTTAACTAGTGAGCAACTGCAAGTTAATCTAGCTGATAAAACTATTAAAGGCAGCTCGTCTGTTTCCTTAAATTATAACAATTCTAAAATAACTGCCAACCACTTTATCTCGAGCGATAATAATATTATAAAGTTTCAAGGTAATGTGGTGACAAAAATTAGTACTTTAGACTTCTAATTCCAACATTAAGCTAAACTTATGAAATTAAATTGGCTCAAGGTTTTGCTGCTGATAATGCATATTTATCTATGTCTAATAGAAACTACTGTTTATGGTCAGCAAGAGCCATATCTACATATAAATTCCAAAGACCTAACTTTTAACAAAGAACAAAATACCGCTCACTTCAGTGGTCAAGTGATTGTGCGATTTGAGGATATAATATTAAAAACGAGCTTATTAAAAATAATATATGGCAAAACTAATAATAAAAACCAGATTAAACACATCATTATCCCGGTTGCATTTTCCGCAATGAGCAATGAGGGAGAAAAGGTCCTAATAGGAAGCAAAGCAGAATATCATGCCGATAAAGCACAGTTAATAATAAGCGGGGATGTAAATTTTACCTATCAAAATAAAGTAATAAAAACTACAAAGTTAGTGTATTATACCTCTTTAAAGGAAATTGCTAAAGAAAAACAACTGAATTAATGGTAGCAGTAGATAAAATTACTGTAGAAAATATTTCCAAATCCTACAATAAGAAATTAGTGTTAAGTTCCATTTCTCTTTATTTAAAGCAAGGGGAAGTTGTTGGTCTGTTTGGACCGAATGGAGCTGGTAAGACTACTTGTTTTAGCATTATAGCTGGCTTAACTTGCGCGGATAGCGGCAAGTTATTTTTAAACCATCAAGAAATAACTAATTTGCCAATATACCTAAGAGCAAGGGTAGGTATTGGTTACTTACCGCAAGAATCTTCTATTTTTCGCGGTCTTTCCGTAGAAGATAATCTTAGAGCCATATTGCAAATCACCGAAAAACATGCAGATAAAGTAGAACAACGAATCACTGCTCTGCTGACTGAGTTTGCAATTGAGCATTTACGCTTATCTCAAGCCATCTCTCTATCTGGAGGAGAGAGACGGAGAGTGGAAATAGCCCGCGCGCTGGCTTCTAACCCGAAATTTATGATGCTGGATGAGCCACTAGCAGGCATAGACCCACTAGCGATCAGTGACATTAAAAATTTGATATTCCACTTAAAAGATTGCAATATTGGTATTTTAATTACTGATCATAATGTCAGAGATATTTTAGATATAGTGGATAGGGCATATATTATATATGAAGGAAAAGTACTGGTGGAAGGCACTCCTAGCAATATAGCAAACAATAAACGCGCCAAAGAAGTGTATCTTGGACAATCATTTAATTTGTAATGGATTGTTGGTTAATTTATAAACAATATTTTAAGCAGTAATGGAATGAAGATAGTAACTTGGAACATAAACTCAATTCGCCTTCGCCTATCTTTACTCCAAAAGCTAGTAGAAACTCATAAACCCGATATTATTGCCTTGCAGGAGACTAAAGTACAAAATCATTTATTCCCAGCCGCTGAGCTTCGCCAAATGGGCTATGACTATTTATTCTATGCTGGGCAAAAATCTTACAACGGCGTTGCCATAATATCTAAAAAAAACTTTAGCAACAGCTTTTCTCTTGATTTATATAATGAGGATAAAAGACATGTAGCAATAAATATTGGAGGAATTGAAATTCATAACTTTTATGTCCCCGCAGGAGGAGATATACCTGATATTCAACAAAATCCTAAGTTTAAACATAAGCTAGAATATATAAAGCTGATGGAAAATTGGTTAATTGCTAATCGCAACACTAATAATAAATTAATTATAATTGGCGACTTAAACATTGCTCCTAATGAACATGACGTATGGTCAAGCAAGCAGCTGCGCAATATAGTTAGTCATACAGACGTAGAGCGTGCTATTTTAAAAAAGCTGCAAGCTTCTTTAAATTTTATAGATAGCGCCAGACATTTTGTTCCTCTCGAGCAAAAGCTCTATACTTGGTGGAGTTACAGAAACATTGATTGGCAAAAATCTAACCGCGGTCGCAGGTTAGATCATATATGGGTTAGCAAAAACCTACAATCTAATATGCTATCGGTTACTTCCTTAAGTGAGGCAAGAAGCTGGCAACAGCCTTCTGATCATGTGCCTTATATGTTAACTTTATCCCTCCCTAGCTAGTTTAATACGATTTTTGTGAAAAGAAAATATTAGTTGAGAATAGTGGGAAGAGAAGGTAAGGCATAGAGAATAAAACAATCGTTTTTAATTAAAAGATGAGAAAGAACATATGCAACAAAGAGCTATTAACATGCCAACTATTTTAACTTTATACTTTGCGCAAAACTCGTGAGGATAAATATTAAAACAATTATTTTTGTTTTCTTAAGAAGGTTGGTATCTCCCTAATAGTAGTTGTGTCGGTTTCACGAGCTGTAGAAGAAGAGCTGGATGTATCAGACATAGAAGATGATTTATCAGGTGAAGAAGATTTCAAAGAATTCCACATTTTACTGAATAAGGATGACGACTTGTTGATTGGAGGAATGTTTGGCGAAGAGCGTATCGGTGAATATTTAGGAGTATTTCCTAGCCCCTGAGCAGCAGGAGTGGGATTTATAGTCTCTAAATTTATCTTAACTTCTTGTTCTAAGTTATACTGCTCAGCTCTGGGCGCTTCTACTTCAGTAGGACTAATGGGCGTTTCTTGTTCATCCTCTGTTAAGCTTTCAATGTCGCTATTTACAGGAGAAAAAATATGAGCAGTAGATTTAGGTAAAACTTCAGAGTCGATGCCCGTGGCAACTACTGATACCCTTATTGTATCATTAAGTTGAGAATTAAAAGTTGATCCAAATATGATGTTAGCATCACTATTTCCTACCTCGCTTCTAATCTTATTAGCTGCAATATCGACCTCAAATAAAGTCATACTATCGCCACCTGTAATGTTAATCAAAACACCCTTAGCTCCTCTTACCGAGGAATGGTCAAGTAATGGATTAGAGATTGCGGCTTCTGCGGCTCTTATAGCCCTTTCGTCTCCGGATGCCTCTCCAGTTCCCATCATAGCTTTTCCCATTTCTCTCATTACAGCACGAATATCAGCAAAGTCCAGATTAATCAAACCCGGCATAATCATTAAATCCGTAATGCCGCGTACTCCAGTATTTAGCACCTCGTCCGCCATTTTAAAGGCATCTGCAAAAGTGGTGTGCGGAGTAGCAATTCTGAATAAATTTTGGTTAGGGATAATTATTAAAGTATCAACATATTGTTGTAAGTTAGCAACCCCTTTATCTGCAGTTCTCATTCTTTGCATTCCTTCGAACTCAAAGGGTTTGGTTACTATTCCAACAGTAAGTATCCCCATCTCCTTTGCAACTTTTGCGACAATAGCTGAGGCTCCTGTGCCTGTCCCACCGCCCATTCCAGCGGTGATAAACACCATGTTTTGTTCTTCTAAGTAGCTCTTTATTTCGTCAATTGATTCTTCTGCAGCCAAGGCTCCTATCTCAGGAGAAGCACCTGCCCCAAGCCCACGGGTTATATTAACTCCGAGTTGAATTTTATTTTCACAGCTAGAATATTCTAAGGCTTGTGCATCAGTGTTAGCAACTACAAAGCTCGCTCCTTGGAGTTTGGCGGCTAACATATTATTAACCGCATTTCCTCCAGCTCCACCTATGCCGAATACTGTTATTTTTGGCTTCAGTATAATAGTTTCAGGCACTTTAAATTTTTTGCTCACTTTAGCACTCGTGTTGCACTTATATTATTTTTTATTGCATGCATCTTTCATTACTTTACCTGCCCTGAACACTGGCTGCATGTATTCATTAATTTGCATTTTTTCACCGGTTTTAGGATTGCGCCCTTCTCTTGCTTTTCTTTTTTGTGTCTCAAAAGATCCAAAGCCCACTAGGTTAATATTGTGCCCTTCTCCCAATCCTTTAATGACAGAACCGGTGAATAAATCAATAGCTTGTTCTGCTACTACTTTTGTAGTGTTGAACTGTTGTGAAATAAAAGTAATTAACTCTCCTTTATTCATAATATACCTAATATTAATTGAATTAATTTATATCAAAGCTTAATTAGCCAATGTTATCAAACGTCCCTAATACTATACAAACAATTCAGCTGGCGCAACCCACGCTATGAGTATTTTTTATATATATATTATTTTATTGGTTATTCAACTAAAACTGCATCAATTTTACATCACTTATTCATTCCTAGCAGTAAACAGTTTAATCAACGCACAAATAAAACAGTAAATTTACTTGGCTAATAATGCGGTTATACTTCCTGTTTCTTCTAGTTTTAGCAACTCATTATAACCACCGATAAACTTGTTGTTAATAAAAATATAAGGTACGGTAGATTGTCTCGTTTCTTGATAAAGCTGTGCTAGCAACTTCTCATCCTCGCCAATATCAATATTGAGGTAATTGATATTTTTTTTCTTCAGCAACTCTTTAGCTTTTATACAAAAATGGCAATTTTCTTTAGAATATATAGTAACCTTGGCTATGCTGCCAAGTTGCTTGCCTTGCCAGGCAAAATTTTGATACTCTAACTTACTCTCTATCAAATATAGCAGTAAGCTTAAAAATACTCCGCCGATTATAAGTAAGTAAGTTGTTTTAGAAGATATTCTCACAATAATTGCTTTTAATTTATAGATCTATTTCTTGATACTCTATTTTTATAACCTCATAGGACTTATATCCTTTAGGGGTTAAGACTTCTACCGAATCATTAACCGACTTGCCAATAAGTGCTTTAGCAATTGGAGAAGCTATAGAAATTCTTTTTTTTGTTATATCCGCTTCATATTCCCCTACAATCTGATACACGACCTCCTCCTCAGTTTCATCACTGATTAAGTGTACAGTAGCTCCAAATTTGATAACTTCTCCTGAAAGTTTTGAAATATCAATTATATCACTTCTAGCCATTTTATCTTCTAATTCTATGATACGTCCTTCAATAAAGCTTTGTTGCTCCCTAGCAGCTTGATATTCTGCATTTTCCGATAGATCGCCAAATTCTCTGGCAGTAGCGATTGCTTCAATTAGACGTGGGCGTTCAATATGCTTTAAGTATTTAATCTCTTGTTCTAACTTCTCACGTCCTTTTTTAGTAATAGGAAATTTAGCCATATAATTATCTTGTATAAGTTAAATTTCAAAATATATTTACTTCTATATGTTTGTCAAACTAAGTTAGAGATTATGATATATGCAACCAGCTAGTCTCATGTTTGAAATAAAGCGTAAAATCTTTCACCTGGTCAGTATAGTCTTTCCTGTTCTCTACTTATTTTTTGTGACAAGAACAGAGATGGTACTACTGCTAATTGTCATTAATATAATTACTTTATACTTAGATATAGCAAGACATTTAAACGCAAAGGTCAAGAGATTTGTTGACAATATTTTTGGCAGTTTAATAAGAACGGAGGAGCGCAGCGGCTCCTTTAAGCTAAGTGGAGCAAGTTTTATGATGTTAGGCTTTTTATTGACTAGTGCTTTTTTTGCAAAGAGTCTAGTAATCGAGTCCTGGTTTATACTAGCTATTGCTGATGCTGCAGCTAGCATAGTAGGAATCAAGATAGGTATGCCCACTAAAACAGGCAAATCGTTAGCAGGATCTGTAGCTTTCTTTGGGGCAGCAATTTTGGTGAGTATGTTATGTCACTTTTTTGTGAATAATTACTACACTAACTTTTCTGCTATTGTAGTTAGTTGCGCTATTACTACAGCGGCTGAGTTTTATTCAAAAAAAATAAAAATTAACGATAACTTACTGATACCCAGCGCTTACTGCTTGTCCAACTCTTTATTTTTCGCTATTGGCAAGCTATGAGACTCTCATTAGAATTTTATGAGCTACTTAGAAATGCCATAAATTTATCAGAAGTGGTAAGGCAAAAAGTAGCTTTAGTTAAAAAGTCAAGTAACTACCTTGGACTTTGTCCATTTCATAACGAAAAAACTCCTTCTTTTACTGTTAACGAGCTTAAGAAATTTTACTATTGCTTTGGTTGCGGAGCCCATGGCGATGTAATAAAATTTAGCGCTAATATACTCGGGTTGTCTTATAGCGAGGCAGCGATAAAACTAGCGCAAGATTATCACATAGAGATACCAAAGCTTACTAAAGAACAAGAAAAAAAGTACGAGGAATCAGAGCAGGTAATAGAGATATTAACTATAGCTGCAGAATTTTTTAAATCCCAGCTAACGCCACAAGCCTTAAACTATTTAATGAAGCGCGGTATTAACAAACAAACAATTGAACATTTTTCTATCGGCTTTGCGCCGCCTGGAGATAAATTAAAAAAATTTTTTGAAGCGAGATCAGTGCCTTTAATACTTCTTTCCAAAGCTGGATTAGTTGCTAAGACACAAGAAGAGAGAATGTATGAGGTGTTTCGGGAGCGGATAATGTTTCCTATTCACAATGTTTATGGCAAAGTGATAGGGTTTGGCGGCAGAGTATTAGATGATAAATTGCCTAAATATCTAAACTCCCCCGAAACTATGGTCTTCAAGAAAAATCAAACCTTATACGCAGCAGATAAAGCGATAAATGCTGCTTACAAGAACAATTGGATGATTCTAGTAGAAGGGTATTTAGACGTTATTAGCCTTCATCAAGCAGGATTTACTGGGGCAATAGCAAGTCTTGGTACCGCTATAACCCCAGAACATTTGCATAAAACTTGGAAAATGGCAGATGAAATAATTATTTGTTTAGACGGAGATGAAGCAGGAGTTAAGGCGAGCAGCAGAGTGATAAGTTTAGCTCTATCCTTGGTCACTAGAACTAAAAAAATAGCCTTTGTGTTGTTGCCCACTCGATTAGATCCTGAGGAAGTGATTAATCAAATGGGTAAGGAGTTTTTCCAACAGCTAGTCGACCAAAGAATTAGTTTATCACAAATGATATGGCATTTAGAATATAGCGGTAAGTTCTTTAAAACTGCCGAGGCGTGCGCTGAGCTAGAGAGTAGGCTAGAAAACTATTCTAGTCAAATTAAGGATAGAACTCTTAGTCTTAACTATCGACGTTTCTTCAAAGAACAGATTTGGATAAATTTAAGCAAATATAACGCTAAAAAATTAAAAGTGATAACTACTCCAGGTTTAAGTAATAATTACTCAGAACTTGAATTGTTAGAACGGCGAATATGCACAATCTTAATCAAATTCCCTGAGATTCTAAGGCACGAAGAGATAAAAAACCTAATAGCAAAGATAACCTTAAACAACCCTCAACTTTCCGATTTACTAAGCTGGTTAGTCTTCACAATAGAGTCTCAGGAAGATTGTAACGCGGAAAATCTAAAAGAAGCTATTAAAATAACTAGATTTTACAACCTTTTTTTGTTACTATTAAAAATGGATAGTTTGTTTTTAAATAGTTTATGTAGTAAAAAAGATCTTAAGCCAGCATTATTTGGAGAGTGGTTATATAAGAATTATTATCTAATAGCAATTAAGCAGGAATATAATAGTATTGAGGGCGAAATTGAACGACTAGAGAAGCTGAATTTATATAGCACAGAAATCACTAAGACTTTAAAAGACCTACAAGAGCTAAATGAATTATTTATTCATTGATCAATAGCGAAAATATTACATATTAAGATTAAGAGAATAAAAATATGGGTCAAACTCTTTCATTAACAAAAAAGAAAAAAAGCCAAGCAAATTACTCTGCAGAGCTAGTTTCTAAACCCCCTAAAGGAAATGGCGTGGGAGATTTAGAAAAAGAAATCTTAAAGTTTTCTGATAGTAGTCTGGATATTATAGAAGAAGATTTAGATCTAAAACTTGGCGCTGGAGACGATGAGCCATTGGCTTTTTCACTGTCTAATGTAGATAGTGATTTAGATGAAGAAAAAGTAGATGTAGAAGAAGAGAATGTTGGAATAATAAATGATCCGGTGCGAATATATTTGATGAATATTGGCGGTTTTCATCTTTTATCCCGTGAAGACGAGATCAAAATATCCCAAAAAATTGAAGAAGGAAAAAAGGTTGTCATTGAGTCAATTTGCGAGAGTCCAATTTCTATGGGGTTCTTTATAAAATGGGCACAAGATTTAGCCAATGAAAAGATGCTTTTAAAAGACCTTGTAGATCTAGAGGCTGGCACAATACAAGAGGATGAAGGGATATTAAAATCTGATAATGCTATCGACTTAGATTCCGAAATGGAAGAAATAGACGAAAATTCTACTTGGTCGTTATCAGAGATTGAAACAAGCCTATTGCCGAAGATTTCAAACCGTATGGAGAAGATTGCAAAGCTTGCTGAAGAACTAATGGCAGATATAAAGAAATATCACTCTGCTTCCTCGCGCAGTAAGCGAGCGGTACAAGAATATCGGGAAAATTTAGCTCTGATAGTTACGGAAGTTTCTGAACTTTATTTGCATCCCAAACGCATCGAGGAAATCCAATCCAAAATGTATAGCTTAAATAAAGAATTGCTTACTAAAGAATCAGGCTTTTTAAAATTAGCTGAAAGTTATGGTATTGAACGAGGAGAATTTTTAAAAGAGTATGTGGGAGTTGCCATTAATTCAAGTTGGAGACAGGAACTGCAGCAAAAAGGCACGAAGCAGTGGGTAAATTTTCTCGCTAAAGAGGAAGCAGCTATTGGCTCGTTTATTCAAGTTTTAAATAGAATACAGGCTGAAGCAGGAATGCCTCTTAATGATTTTAAGAAGCTAATCTCTACTATCCAGCGCGGTGATAGACAAGCAGAAAAGGCAAAAAAAGAAATGATCGAGGCAAATTTGCGTCTAGTAATTTCTATAGCAAAAAAATATGCTAATCGTGGTTTGCAGTTTCTAGATCTTATCCAAGAGGGGAATATTGGCTTAATGAAAGCTGTGGACAAATTTGAGTATCGGAGAGGCTTTAAGTTTTCAACTTATGCCACCTGGTGGATTAGGCAAGCAATCACTAGATCAATCGCCGATCAAGCAAGAACTATTCGAATTCCAGTTCACATGATAGAAACTATTAATAAAATTATCCGCACTTCAAGGCAAATGTTTAATGAACTTGGATATGAGCCTACTCCAGCAGAAATTGCTGCACGCCTTTCTATGCCAGTAGAAAAAGTGCAAAAAGTATTAAAAACTGCTAGAGAGCCTTTGAGCCTAAATAATACTGTGGGAGAGGATGATAAAACTCCGGTGGGCGAGCTTATTGAGGACAAAAATGCTATCTCTCCAGTTGAGGCAGCAATTCAATCAAATTTACGCCAAGTCACCACCAGAATATTATGTGGACTTACTGCACGTGAAGAGAGAGTTCTTAGAATGCGCTTTGGCATTGGAATGAAGAATGGCGATCACACTCTAGAGGAGGTAGGGCAGCAATTTAACGTAACCAGGGAACGAATCAGACAAATTGAAGCTAAAGCTCTTCGGAAGCTACGGCATCCTACCAGAGCTAAGCAATTGCGTTGCTTTTAGCGTAATTTTACTTCTATGCCCCCAAAATTAATAGTTTAGTGATAATAAAAGAGAAAAACTTTTTTGTAATCGCTTTAGCGTGGTTATGCGTAACTCTATTTTACTGTTATCAATATATTGTACGCATACTACCTAATATGATTATGCCGGAGTTGGTGGTAAAATTTCAGATTGGCGCTAGCGAGTTTAGTACTTTCGCAGGAATATATTATATCGGTTATATAATTGTTCATATACCTGTAGGGTTATTATTAAGCAGATGGGGGGCGCGAATTATTTTACCGTTATGTATCAGTCTTACGTTTTTAGGATTAACACCTCTAATCTATAGCAGCAGTTGGTCTTATATAATTCTTGGCAGGTTAATTACCGGTATTGGTTCTTCTGCCGCAATTGTAGGGGCATTGCAGATATTTCGAGTAACTTCCCCCCGATATTTTTCTCAAATACTTGGCGGCATGGTGTGTGCCGGATTGGTTATTGCGGTATATGTAAGTAAGCCACTAGCCGAACTTCTGAGCTCTATGGGGGTAGGCAAAACTATTAACATATTTGTATTAGCTGGCGTAGCACTGGCAATAATTACTTTCTATATTTTGCCAAAGGAAGAATTACCGCCCTCTAAAACTAACTTAGTAGTAGATATAAAGAAAGTAATGGCAAATTATAAGCTTATCCTACTTAGCATTTGCGCTGGATTAATGGTTGGACCAATGGAAGGATTTGTGGATGGCTGGGGTACCGCGTTTTTACACGCCACTAAACATATTAGCAGAGAAACAGCCGCAAATATAGTTTCCTACATATTAACTGGAATGTGTATAGGGTGCATAATCTTACCATATCTTTCGGATAAAACTAACAAACCTTTACAAGTTACTTTAATTGCTAGCTTAATAATGGCGAGTTGTTTTTTCTTTTTGATGTTTAGCCACGTTGCTACCGATATTTTAAAGATAATTTGTTTAGTTATAGGCATTGTTTGTGCCTATCAAGTAGTAATTATTCCTAAGATAACTACGTTTGTGACGGAGAATTTAAGCGGGCTGGCAGGAGCAGTAGCTAACATGATAATAATGGGTTTTGGCTATATCTTTCATAAAGCAATAGGATTAACTATGGACCGCCTATGGGATGGAACATTGCATGATGGAGTGAAGGTTTATAGCGAAGATATTTACATGCAATCTATTGCTCTTATCCCGTGGGCAATAATAATCGCTTCTATAGGGTTAATATTCTTTCTAATAAGAGAGGTTACAGGAAAAAATACAAACAGTTGCACAATGTAATATGAAAGAACGAGAAAACCGCTAAGTTAGCAATATAATATTTTATTTTTCTTACATTTGTATATACTGTAATGCGAATGGCACAACCAGCAGGGCGCTGAATCTTTTAGAAGCAGCTTTGAAGGTAACGCCGGTGATTTTTAACAAATAGTGCGGCTTTATATATGTTAAATACAATCAAAAATATTAATCTTCCAGCCTTTTTTACTTTAATTATTTATCCCATACTGCTTATTGCTTTAGGAGTAAGTTATTTTATAAATCACGATGTTGGCAAATTTGAGTTAGTATTGTTTATTTGCGGCTATTATGGATCAAACATCACAGTCGGAGTAGGTCTGCATAGACTCTGGTCTCATAATGCTTTTAAAACTAATAAAATAGTAGAATTTATCTTAGTTATGCTATCAGCTGGTACTTTGCAAGGTCCCGCTTTATCTTGGGCGTCAAATCACTATAAACATCACACCTACACGGATAAAGACTTAGATCCTCATAGCCCATTAAAATTTAAAAATAGAGTAATAGGTTTTTTATGGTCTCATCTTGGGTGGATGCTAGTAGGAGAAGGCAGTTATAAGTCAATCGACCGCGTGACGATGGTAAAACTTGGGAAAAATAAGTTGCTAAAATGGCAGTTAAAATATTATTGGCAACTGGCTGTTTTGATGAATGTGATTGCTCCCGCGCTAATAGGGTATTTGATTGGCGGCAAAATATTGTCAGCTTATACTGGCTTTTTATTTATTGGACTTGGTAGGGCTATCCAGCAACAGGCAACTTTTTGCGTGAATTCCTTATGTCACTTTTTAGGCACTAAGAAATATTATAAAGGCACTGCTGGTGATATTTGGTGGATGGCGATATTTTTACTTGGAGAGAATTGGCATAATTTTCATCATGCTTTTCCTTCGGATTATCGTAATGGCGCTAAATGGTATCATTTTGATGTCCATAAATGGATAATCTACCTAATGAGCAAAACAGGTTTAGCTTGGGACTTAGATCGCACTCCCGGGGTGAGGATACAAGCAAAAATCAATGAAACCATGTCGCATTTTCTAGAAGGACGCCGTCAACAATTAATTTTGTTGCAGGAAAAAATTGAGCACTTAACTGCCAATTTATGCTTAAAACTTAGTAAGCTTGAAAGCTCATCAGCGAGCATTAAGCAGCAATTACAAAAATCCTTAACGGAGCTACAAGAATCACTGAGCAACCTTGCTAAGCAGCTGCCGTCATCTATATTGCTAGCAGAGAGTTCTTCGGAGGCGTTGCTTAATTCAACTGCCAGTAAGCTGCGAACAATTGAGCAAGCTGTTTATCAAATTCTTAGTAAAGTAGATAAAGTAGTAGCATAAATTGATTAAAAAAGCCATCAGGCGCAAGCATGCTTGCTGTTGAGTCAGCAACAGAGTTTTACTTAAATAAAACTTACTCTCTCCGCACGCTGCGCGCCT
>JACCDN010610530.1_pt1 | contig 42891 bp, 37 predicted proteins | sample 7441691 | NCBI WGS metagenome assembly JACCDN01 (sample SAMN15323439, study PRJNA562643) | freshwater metagenome | isolation source: river surface water | place: USA:Blue River Watershed | collected 2017-08-16 | reverse complement strand
TTTTTGGATAGAGGTTTTTTTCCAAAAATTTAATTAAGAAATAAAATAAGTATTTCTAATATTGTAAATTGATTTGCAATGAGTATATAATATGATGGTTCAAATTTTCATAAGATTAATTATCTTTAACGGTGAAGAAAGGAAATTATATGAAGTTTAGTTTTAAAAATAATATTATTCTAGGTTTAGTATTGTTTCTTACTTGTAGTTATTTATTTGCAAAAGAATCTGTAATTGTTAGAGCAAGTTGCCCGTCAGGAAGTGTAGTTACTGAGAAAGGAAAAGAAGTTTCTTTATCTTCTATTCCTAAAGGAGCAAAAGTGCAGGTTGTAGTTTCTCCTAAAGATCCGATTTGTAAAGGGGTATTAGATATTTGGTGGGATCATAGAGAAGATTTACAAAATCAAAAAGTAATAGCTAACTATTTATCTACTAAACCAAAAGTTCCTAATGATTTTGAAATCTCTTGGAAGACAGCTCGTTTAGTATATTTCATAGGAAATTACGGTTATGGGGAAAATAATTTTGTCAATACTAAATTAGGAGCAGAATTATTTCATTATGGCGCAGAAGCAGGTAAACAAGCGATGGAACTTGAACCAAATAAAGTTGAAGGATATTATTGGTATGCTATTGATTTAGGAAGTTATGGATTAGCTAAAGGGATTATAGCTTCAGCTGCAAATGCTAAAGAAGGTATGAGGGCTTTAGCGAAAGCTATGTCTATTGATCCTAAATATCAATGGTATGGAAGTAGTAGGATTTTAGGTCGCTATTACCAAGAGTTGCCAAGTCTATTTGGTGGAGATAAAGAAAAAGCATTAGAATTGATGAAATTAGCAACAGAAAAAGCTCCAGAATTTAGAAATAATTGGGAATTTTTGGGAAAATATTATCTTAGTCGTAAAGAGTATGGAAAAGCTTTAGTAGCCTGCAAAACAGCATTAGAAAAAAAATCAATAGATGGCAAATATGAAGAAGCACGATATATTCGTGAGGCCCAAGAGTGCAAAGATAAAGCTCAAGAAAAATTAAAGTAATTATTTTTAAGAAAATTTAAATGGCAGATCTTAAAATAAGTATTTTTCAATTCAACCCCAAAGTTGGTGGTTTATCTTATAATACAGAAATGCTACTATCAGCAATATCAAAAGCTAAATCAGAAGGAAGTAATCTATTTATTTCTTCTGAGTTAGCTATTTGTGGGTATTTACCAGAAGATTTATTATTACGTCCTGATTTTTATAAAAAATGCCAATTACAATTAGAGCATTTTTTTACTATTTTTGGAATAACTATGATAATTGGTTGTCCTTATAAAGATGGTGATAATCATTTTAATAGTGCATTTATTATTCGTGATGGGAAAATTTTAGGGCGTTATGATAAAATGTTATTACCAAATTATGATGTTTTTGATGAAAAACGCTATTTTATTTCAGGAACAACGCCACTTGTTTTTGATTGTTATGGAATAAATATTGGTGTAGTAATTTGTGAAGATATTTGGCAGCCATTACCAGTTAAATTAGCTAAAGAAAAAGGCGCAGAACTAATATGTGCAATAAATTCTTCTCCATATACATTAGAAAAAAATCAACTTCGTCTTAATACTACAAAAAATAGAGTGATAGAAAATAATATTCCTATAATCTATGTTAATCAGGTTGGAGGTCAAGATAATTTAGTTTTTGATGGAGCTTCTTTTATATTAAATAAATATGCAGAAATTGTAATGCAGATGCCGGCTTTTGAAGAAAATTTGAATAATATAAACTTTAATAAGCAATTTTTAATTGATAATACAGGTATAGAGTTAATTAATCATTATCCTGATGAAATAGATTCATTATATAAAGCATTAGTTCTAGCAACTAAAGATTATGTAGATAAGAATGGTTTTAAAGGGGTTTTACTAGGATTATCAGGAGGAATTGATTCAGCATTAACGCTAGCTATTGCAGTAGATGCTTTAGGTAGAGATAGAGTAATGGCAGTTATGATGCCATCTATTTATACTGCAGATATTAGTATTGAAGATTCTAGGCAAATGATAGAAAATCTTGGGGTTAAATATGAAGAAATTGAGATAAATTCAATATTAGAGCAATTTAAAAAACGATTAAAGCCAATATTTTTTGAGCTAAAAGAAGATGTTACTGAAGAGAATCTTCAAGCAAGGATTCGCGGCACATTACTAATGGCAATTTCAAATAAATTAGGTTATTTAGTTTTAACTACTAGTAATAAATCAGAGGCAGCAGTGGGTTATGCAACTTTATATGGAGATATGGCAGGAGGTTTCGCTCCTATAAAAGATATTTTAAAAACCCAAGTTTATAAATTATGTAAATATCGTAATAATATTTCTTCAATAATTCCTGAGAGGATTATTTTAAGAAAACCTACAGCTGAATTAAAATTTAATCAATTCGATCAAGACTCTCTTCCAGAATATGAAATATTAGATCAGATTATTAGTTGTTTAGTTGAAAAAATGTTGTCTGTAGCAGATATTATTCAATTAGGTTTTAATGCTGAAGAAGTAAATAAAGTAGCAATTTTAATAAAGTCTAGCGAATATAAAAGGCAACAATCAGCAGTTGGACCTAAAGTTAGCGCTATGTCCTTTAATAAAGATTGGCGTTACCCAATTACTAATGATTTTAAATTTTAATATTAAATTATAAGGGATTTTATAAATGATATTTTTAATTATGTTATTAGTGTTATCAGTAGTATGTTCTTTTTTGAGATATTATAAATATGGAAATTTGATCTTTTTTATATTTTTATTCCTTTGTTTAGCAGATTTTATTCATAGTGCAACAGATAAAGTTTATATACAATTGTAGGTAATAATATTATGATGATTAAAAAAGATACGGTTATAATTATTAATTTATTGGGAATACTTGGGTGTTCTATAATTTCTTCAATGGCATTATATATACAATTTGTGTATCATGAGTTGCCGTGTCAATTATGTCAATTACAAAGATTAGGGTTATTAGCAATCGTATATGGATACATTTTAAATGTTTTATATATGCCAAAGCCATTTCATTATGCTATATCAACGTTAGCTGCCATTTTTACTAGTTTTATTTCATTAAGGCAGATTGTTTTACATATAGTCCCTAATAGTGGAGAATATGGTAGTTCTATTTTGGGATTTCATTTGTATACATGGTTATTTATAGTTTGTACAGCAATTATAATTTGGGATATGTTTATTTTAAGTATATGTGAATTTGATAGAACTACTGGATATAAATATTCTCGTGTGCAAAGAATAATAATTAATTCATGTATTGGTTTTTATCTATTAATTTTAGTTATTAATATTGTTAATATTTTTTTTGAATGTGGATTTAGTCAATGTCCAGAGAACCCTACTAATTATTTTATTCATCTATTTAAATAATTTTTATTTTAAAATAGTATTTTTAGTTAGGTTTAGAGAATGTTACAATTTATTTTAAAGCGATTATTTATTGCAATACCGACAATGTTTTGTATTGTTTTAATAGTTTTTATTTTAGTTCATCTTACTCCTGGTAGCCCTTTTGAAGGAGAAAAAGCACTTTCTCCCGAGGCAATGAGGGAGCTACTACATCAATATCGTCTAGATTTACCTATATGGAAACAGTTTTTTTTATATTTAAAAGATTTATTACATGGTAATTTTGGCCAATCTTATAAATTTTTAGGTCAATCTATTAATGATTTAATGTTTCCTGATAATATGGGAGGCTTTTGGGTTACTTGGAGATTAGCTATTTATTCCATGTTATTTACTGTTCCTATAGGTTTCTTATTAGGCTGTTATGCTGGGATAAAACAAAATTCATGGTTTGATAAATTAGTTATTGTGAGTAATATAATATTTAGCTCAATTCCAACAATTGTAACAGGTCCTATAATGGTATTGATTTTTGCAGTTACTTTTCGTTATTTACCAGCTAGTGGTTGGGGAGAAGGAGATTTTAGACATTTGTTCTTACCCATAATAGCGTTGATTTTAGCTTACATGCCTACAGTTGCTTTTGTGGCTAGAGGTAGTATTATTGAAGTTTTAAACTCTAATTTTGTTCGAACAGCTAGAGCTAAAGGATTATCTAATAATGCTATTATTTTTAAACATGCAATTCGACCAACTCTCATACCCGTTGTTTCATTACTTGGCCCTATGTTTGCAGCCGTATTAGTAGGTGCAGTAGTAACAGAACAAGTATTTACTTTACCTGGTTTAGGTGTTTTAACCACAAATGCTGCAATTAATAGAGATTATAATTTAGTTTTGGGGATTACTATTTTTAGTAGTTTTTTGACAATTACCTTTAATTTTTGTGTAGATATTTTATATTGCTTTTTAGATCCAAAAATCAAACCATAATAGGGTAATGAAATGTTAGATGACATGAAGGTATCATTAATTAAGCCGAAAGTTGCTGGTTTTTGGCAAAATGCTTTTAGAAGATTTAGATATAATCGCATAGCTTTAATAAGTTTAATTATAATTATAGTTTTAGCCTTATTATGTATTTTTGTACCTTTATTTAGCCAATATGATTATAGTCATACTAATTTTGCTAATTCTTTAAAAGCACCAAGTCAAGCCCATTTTTTTGGGACTGATGGATTAGGGCGTGATTTATTTGTGCGAGCATTTATTGGTGGTAGAGTTACTTTTGAAATTGCAGTTGCAGCTACAATAGTAGTTTTATTAATAGGGGTTTTTTATGGGGCTACTGCAGGATTTTTAGGTGGGCGTATTGATTTGTTAATGATGCGATTTGTTGACATTCTTTATGGCATACCATTTCTATTTTTTAGCATTTTATTATTAACACTTTTTGGCCAAAGCATTGTGTTATCCTTTGTAGCAATTGCCGTAATTTCATGGTTAGATATGGCGCGAGTAGTTAGAGGACAAACTTTAAGTTTAAAGCATAAAGAGTTTGTAGAAGCGGCAAGGGTATATGGATTAAGTAATTGGCAGATTATTACAAAACATGTTATTCCTAATTTAATAGGGGTAGTTATAGTATATGCAGCATTAGTAATACCTAATATGATTGTTTTATCAGCAGTATTAAGTTTCTTTGGACTCGGAGTTATGGAACCAATGACTTCTTGGGGGTTATTAATTAGTGACGGGGTGCAAAATATGGAATCGTGGTGGTTATTATTATTCCCAGCTATATTAATGACAATAACGTTATTATCATTTGCTTTTGTTGCTAATGGTCTTCGTGATGCTCTTGATCCACGTTAAATCTATTAATTAAGGAATAAGGAAAAATGTCAAATGAATATCCAATTCTAAGTGTTAATAATTTAAGTGTTAATTTTAAAGTATTAGATGGGATAGTAAAAGCAGTAAATAATGTATCTTTTACTGTTGAGCGTGGTGAAGTATTAGGAATAGTTGGTGAGTCTGGCTGTGGTAAAAGTCAAACAGTTTTAGCATGTATGGGGCTATTAGCTAATAATGCAATTTATACAGGATCAATTAAATTTTTAGGTGAAGAGTTATTAGGTTTAAATCTAAAAAAATTAAATAAAATTCGTGGTAAAAAAATAGCAATTATATTTCAAGATCCTATGACTTCATTAAATCCTTATCTTAAAATAAAGTCCCAAATGATAGAGGTTTTACAAGTGCATGAAGGTAAAAGTAGCGAAGAAGCAAAGCAAGAAGCGATTAGAATGCTTGATTTTGTGGGGATTTCTGATGCAAAAAATAGAATAAATCTCTATCCTCATGAATTTTCAGGAGGCTTGAAACAAAGAGTGATGATTGCTATGTCATTATTATGTAAACCAGAATTGTTAATTGCAGACGAGCCAACTACAGCATTAGATGTTACAATTCAAGCACAAATATTAAAAATCCTTAAGGATTTGCAAAAAGAGTTTTCTATGTCAATGGTATTAATAACTCATGATATGGGAGTGGTAGCTAATATTTGTGATAGAGTAAATGTTATGTATGGCGGTGAGATTATAGAAACAGGTAATATTAATGATGTGTTTTATGATCCTAAGAATCCCTATACTCAAGCTCTATTGCGGGCTATCCCAAGATTAGATATTGAAGTAGAGCGTTTAGCTACTATTAAAGGAGAACCACCTAATTTAATTAATATGCCAGATGGGTGTGTTTTTCAAGCTAGATGTGAAAAGGTGCATAAGGAATGTTATTTTGGTGATATTATTTTACAACAGTTAAACAATAATCATTTAGTAAAATGTAATTTATTGATGAAATAAGGTTTAATATGAATAAATTAATTGAAGTAAAAAATTTAAAAATATATTTTGAACAAAGAAATGGATTTTTAAATAAAGCAAAAACTTTATATGCAGTAGATGATATAAGCTTTGATGTTTATAAAGGGGAGGTTCTAGGAATAGTTGGTGAATCTGGTTGTGGAAAATCAACTCTAGTTAGAGCATTAGTTGGACTAAATAAAATTACTAATGGCAGTGTAATATTTAATGGAAAAGATGATTTTGCAAAAATTGATGCTAATAGATGGCATGAATTGCGCAAGGATATTCAATTTGTTTTTCAAGATCCAGTTGCTTCTTTAAACCCACGCATGTCTATTGCCGAAATAATTGCAGAACCACTCAAAGTTTATTGTAAGGGAATGAATAAAAAGCTAAGGCTAGAAAAAGTATTAGCAATGATGAAATTAGTGGGGTTATCCAGTAACCATATCAATCGATATCCGCAAGAATTTTCAGGAGGGCAGTGCCAAAGGGTTGGCATAGCTCGAGCATTAATTTTGGAACCAAAACTATTAATTTGTGATGAATCAGTAAGTGCGTTAGATGTTTCAATTAAGGCACAAATAATAAATTTATTAAAAGATTTACAGCAACAACTTAATTTAACCATAGTATTTGTTTCTCATGATTTAAGCGTAGTAAAACATATCTGTGATCGCGTTTTAGTTATGTATTTAGGGAACATAATGGAGCTAGCAACAAAAGATATCATTTATAATGCCCCTCATAACCCTTATACTAAGGCCTTATTAGAGGCAATTCCGATTGCTAATCCTAAATTTGAGAAAAATAAAAAAATAAATACACTGGAAGGAGAGCTACCATTAGCAACTAATCCACCAGTGGGTTGTGTATTTAATACACGTTGCTCAATGGCTAGTGATATTTGTAAACCTTCACGACCATTATTAAAATCTATGCCTGATGGAGGGTTTGTAGCTTGTTTTAAGGCATAAAGAAGTTTCAATACACTTCTATATTTAAAATGCTTTTTTATAAAAAATTAGGAATTAACATAAGATAGTGATTCTATGAATATAATTTTATACGTCGGAAAAGGAATTTTTATATTAGCTTAGGAGCTTAAAATTTTTAATTTTAAATTGTTTAAGCAATATAGTTTTTTTAAATGTTATTGAATTATATAGGTAAAGTATATTTTAAATTATAAATTTTTAATTTTAAATTTTAAAAAATTTAAAATAAATTTGACACCTGAGATTTATGTGTTATAATGTCTACCGGTACGAGAAAGTATTTTTGAATTGCCTCGATTTGCTCTGTATACTGAGCTTGAACATTAAGGACTTCTTTTAAAGCACTATTCTCTTTTTCTTTTAATATTATCTTCTTAGGAATTTAAAAAATGGATAATAAAAAACTTTTTGTAGCGTCACTTAGTTTCAAAATCAGGGATGCAGAGTTAGAAAGCATTTTTTCAGCTATTGGCCCAGTGTTATCAGCTAAAGTGATTCTTGACCGTGATGGTCGTAGTAAAGGTTTTGGTTTCGTTGAAATGGAAAGCGAAGCTGATGCTGAACGTGCAATTCAACAATTAAATGGAAGCGAACATTTTGGGCGTCCAATTGTTGTTAATAAGCAAAAGCCACAAGAACCTAGAACATTCCGTCCTAGAAGTAACAATAGTTACTAAAAAAAAGGTGTCTTTTAAAGACACCTTTTTTATTACTTTAAGCTATATTCTGTATTTGTTCGCGGATTTGTTCAATTAATATTTTTAAATCTATTACAAATTGTGTCGTTTCAATTGCTACAGATTTTGAACCTAAGGTGTTAGCTTCTCGATGCATTTCTTGAGTAATAAAATCAATTTTTTTACCTATGACGCCACCTTTATTTAATATATCTTTAAATTGTTTAACGTGTGAATTTAATCTTTCAATTTCTTCGTTAACATCAATTTTTTGACAAAAATAGACAAATTCTTGGGTAAAACGATTTTCATTTACTTCGTTCTCACCAAGAGCTTCTACTAATTTCTGATGCAATTTATCTTTATAAGTATTAATTTTTTGTGGTAATATTTTTATTATTGATTCAATAATACCTTCAATTCTAATTAGCTTTTCTAATATAATTTTAGCTAAAGTATTTCCTTCTTTAGCTTGATTTAATTCTAAATCAATAATTAGCTTGTTTATTTCTTCAAGAATAACCGATCTTATCTCTTCAATTTCAATATTTTCTTGAAGTAACATTCCATTTAAGTTTAAAATTTCAACAACAGAAGGTTGTTTTATATTAGGTATGTTATTTTGTATTTGTATAGAAATTTCCATATATTGGCTGAAAATCTCTTGATTAAGTTTTAAGAATGAATTTGTATGATTTGAATTTTTAATATTTATTTTTAATTCAACTTTACCTCTTTGAATTTTATTATTTATTTGCTCACGGATCAAAGATTCAATTTGCCTTATTTCATCTGGGCATTTTATTGATAAATCAAAAAATCGATGATTAACGGATTTTATTTCAATATTTATAGTGTTATTTGTTAAGATCATTTGCCTATTAGCATAGCCCGTCATGCTACAAATCATAATTTAACTTTCTAATAAATTAATGTGCTAGAATAGCGACGTGATTATATCATATTGGAGGTTTAATTATGAAAGCAGTAACAATATATACTAAGGAAACTTGCCCTTATTGTATGATGGCTAAAAATCTTTTAAAACAAAAAGGAGTAAATGCATTTAATGAGATTAGGATTGATTTAGACGAGTCTCAAAAAGCAAAAATGATAGAAATAACTCAGCGCATGACAGTACCTCAGATTTTTATTGGCGATACGCATGTAGGTGGTTTTGATGATTTATCTGCTCTTAATAGAGACGGAAAATTAGATAAGTTGCTTTCTGATTAGTTTAATAATCTGACTCTTTTAAAAGATTAAAGAGTCAGATTATAATTAAAAGTTGAATTATTTATTTGGCAAATTATTCTATAATCACCAATTCTATAACGCCATAAACCAACTAATTCTCCTGTTAATGCTTTTTCGGCTCAGTTTAATACTTTAATTTGCCACATTAAAAACCAAGCCTTTTTTTAACTGCATCCCAATCAGAGACTATTTCTTTATTTTCCATATCAGCTAATGCTTCTACAGCTCTAAAATAATCTTCTTTATCTAAATAAGTTTGAAAAGCTTTCTTAATAAAATATGACTTTTTGTGTTCTGTTTTATTAACTAGAAAATCTAGCTTTGAATCAATTTCAGCATCAACCCTCACACTATAAACTGTTGACATTTTAATAATATATCCTTTATATTGTTTACAACAACTACAAATTATAATTCATATTTTATCAAATATCTTTTTTCTAGTATAAGGAAAAATTTAAGCATGAAAATAGGAAAACAAATTAATAAACACATATAGTAAAAGGTGAAGGTTAATCTCCACCTTTTACTATATTAGACCTATACTATTTTTTATACAATATCCCTATTGCTTTATTCATAAATAAAACAATTTCTTGCTCATAACCTGGAATAAGTCCTTTAGGAATATCTCCAGATTTCATTAGTTCCCACATCTTTTTACCTAATTCAGGATTATCTTTATATTGACTATTTGCTGAATTCATCCATTTTTGAGCTAAATTTTGTACTTCAGGAGAAGCAGGATCTTTATTTATTAAAGATTTAGCTTCAGCAAATAATTTAATCCATAATTCTTCATTATCAATTTTACTTTGCTGAAAATTTATTTCTGCAAAAAAACCGATTTCATTTTCGGAAAAATTACGTTCAGACCATTCTTTAATAATATTATCATGTGTCATTTTAAATACCTCTAACATTTTGGCAATTGATTGCCATTCAATTTCATTATTTTTAGAATAAAGATTTATGCTATGCTTAATTAAAATTAATCCTTGATTAAGCTTAACAATATTATCCTGAATTATTTTTGCCTGTAAGTTTAAAGAACTCAGCCAATCTAATTGATTAGTTGTAAGAATAGTTTTAATTTGTTTTAAATTGAAGCCAATATACTTAAGGACACTAATTTTCTGGATAACTTGTAAATCTTCACTGGAGTAAAAACGATAACCAGCATCACTTTTATGATGAGGATTTAAAATGCTTTCCTCATCATAATATTGTAAAGTACGAACAGTAATGCCAGTTAATTTACTAAATTCTTTTGTAGTCCAATATTTAGTCATTTTTACCTCCTGACAATAATGTAATTTATCACGTAACGTGAGAGTCAAGATATTTATAAAATTATTTAATAATTTACTTGATTAATAGCAGTTTCCAGTTATAATAAAAAGCTATACAATTAACCTGTTTACTCTTTGGACAAAACTAGTAGGGTCATCTAATTGTAAACCTTCAGCAAGCATGGCTTGTTCAAATATAACAAAAGATAAATCTTTAATTTGTGTTTCATCAATACTTAACTCTAATTTTTTAATAAGTTCATGATTAGGGTTAACTTCAAGAATAGGTTTATTTTCAGGAGTAGTTTGTCCAGCTTGTTTTAATAAACGTTCAAGATGAATACTCATGGCATTATTATCCACAACTAAACAACTTGGAGAATTTACTAATCTATGAGTTATTTGTACATCTTTTACTTTATCACCAAGAGTAGATTTTATTTTTTCAAGAATAGGTTTATTTATTTCTTCTTTATTTTGTTCTTCTACTTCTTCTTTTTTATCACTTAATTTACCTAAATCCAAGTTAGCTTTGGTAACTGAAGTCAAATCTTTTTTATTGTATTGAGTTAAATGACCTACTAACCATTCATCAATGCGATCAGTTAATAATAAAACCTCAATCCCTTTTTGTTTAAATATTTCTAAATGAGGGCTATTTTTAGCAGCATTATAAGTTTCAGCGGTAATAAAGTAAATTTTTTCTTGCCCTTCTTTCATACGGGAAATGTATTCATCTAAACTTACAGACTGGGTAGGGCTGTCATTGAAAGTAGAAGCAAAACGTAATAATGATGCAATCTTATCTTTATTGCTAAAGTCTTCAATAACACCTTCTTTAATAACATTGCCAAATTCAGTCCATATTTTAGAGTAATTATCAGGTTCATTTTTGGCAATATTCTCAATTAAAGATAATATTTTTTTTGTAGAACCTGAGCGTATGGAATCAATATCTTTAGATGATTGTAAAATTTCTCTAGATATGTTAAGAGGTAAGTCTTGGCTATCAATTATTCCTCTAACAAAACGTAAGTAATTAGGAAGTAGTTTTTCTGCATCATCCATTATGAATACACGTTTAATATATAATTTAATTCCATAACGGCGATTGTGGTCATATAAATCAAATGGAGCTTTACTAGGAATATATAATAGTTGCGTATATTCTTGTTTGCCTTCCACTTGGGAATGAATCCATACCATAGGGTCATTATAATCATGTGAAATATGTTTATAAAACTCTTTGTATTCTTCATCAGTAATATCGTTTTTATTTCTTATCCATAAAGCGTTGGCTTTATTAACAGTTTCTTTTTCATCAGAAATTATTTCTTTACCGTCTTTATCATGTTCAGGCATTTTTTGCATTTTAATTGGATAATTAATGTGGTCTGAATATTTACGAATTAATGAACGTAGTTGCCAATCAGATAAAAATTCATCATTACCTTCTTTAAGATAAAGAGTTATAGTGGTTCCATTGTGTTCTTTAGTAGTATTTTCAATAGAATATTCACCAGTTCCCTCAGAGGTCCATTTTACTGCATCATTTTTACTTAAACCGGCTTTAAGTGTTAATAATTCAACTTTGCTAGCAACAATAAACGCAGAATAAAAGCCAACGCCAAATTGACCAATCAAATTAGCATCTTTTTTTGCATCTCCAGATAGTTGTTCCATAAATGCTTTAGTTCCAGATTTTGCTATAGTTCCAATATTTTCAATTACTTCATCATAGCTCATACCAATACCATTATCATTAATAGTAACAGTCTTTTCTTTTTCATCAAAACTAATAGTTATTGCTAATTCTTCATTGTTATTTAACTGAAGATTCTTAATTTGTTCAAAGCGTAACTTATCTATTGCATCTGAGGCATTAGAAACTAGTTCTCGCATAAATATTTCTTTATTTGAATACAAAGAGTTTATCATTAAATTTAATAATTGTTTTACTTCAGTTTGAAAACTCAAGGTCTTTTTATCATTCATATTGTGTGTTTCCTCTAAAAATCATTTACTTATAGCTTAAATTAAAAACTGCTATTTATAAAAGTACATAGAATTGATTTAAGGTTAGATTATAAATTTTCAAGGGCTTATTTAAAATAAGTTTCAGAATATAATTTTTAGGTAAATGTGGTATGTTAGTGAAAAAAAGTTCTATATGTGCAAAATTTACTTAATAATAAATCTAGAAAATCTCTAAATTATTTAACCTCTGATGAGATTATGAACAAGTATTTGCAACGAATTCAATACAACAAAGCTAATAAAGTTAAACTGTCAGTTTCCTTTGATCATAAAATCCACCGTGAATTTAAAAATAATTATTGAAAAATTTTATAATTATGTGATATAATCTTAGGCTCTGATTTTTTTATCGTGTTTAAATTGATAGGTTAAAAAATTAGACATATTATATCTAATCGGGGAGCGTAGTCTATTTGTTTTAGCATGTAGCGTTGTGCGCGTTATACCCATTTTAAAGGTTTAAAAATGGCAAAGAAAATTATTGGCTTTATTAAGCTTCAAGTGCCTGCAGGTAAGGCAAATCCATCACCTCCAATTGGACCAGCTTTAGGTCAGCGAGGTTTAAATATTATGGAATTTTGTAAAGCATTTAATGCAAAGACTCAGGGTATGGAACCGGGTTTACCTATACCTGTAATTATTTCTGCATATTCAGATAAAAGTTTTACGTTTATATTAAAAACTCCACCAGCTTCAATTTTATTAAAGAAGGCTGCAAAATTGCAAAAAGGTAGTGCAAAGCCCAATACAGTTAAAGTAGGTAAAGTAACTCGTAGTCAACTAGAAGAAATTGCTAAAACTAAAGAGCCAGATTTAACAGCGGCAAACTTAGATGCAGCCGTAAGGACTATTGCTGGTTCAGCTCGTAGTATGGGTTTAGAAGTTGAAGGGGTAAAATTGTAATGGCAAAATTAACAAAAAGAATAAAAGCTATGGCTACTTTTGATAAAAATAAGTTATACCCGGTAGCAGAAGCAATTAATATGGTGAAAGCATCAGCAACTGCTAAATTTGATGAATCTATTGATGTGGCAATTAATTTAGGTGTTGATCCGCGAAAATCTGATCAGATGATACGTGGTTCTTTAGTTCTTCCAAATGGGACAGGAAAAACGTTGCGTGTGGCAGTTTTTGCTCAAGGGGCATCTGTTCAAGAAGCGCAAGCAGCAGGAGCTGATGTTGTAGGGTTAGAGGATTTAGCTGAAGAGATTAAAAAGGGCAATATTAATTTTGACATTGTGATTGCTACTCCTAATACAATGCGTGTGGTGGGAACTTTAGGTCAAATTTTAGGCCCACGTGGCTTAATGCCTAACCCTAAAGTTGGTACCGTTACAGCAGATGTTGCAACCGCAGTTAAAAATGCTAAAGCAGGACAAGTTCAATATAGAACTGACAAAAATGGAATTATTCATACAACAGTTGGGCGTGCGTCATTTACTGTAGATAAATTAATGGGCAATTTATCAGCATTAGTTGATGCTATAGTGAAAGCAAAACCTACTGGTAGTAAAGGTCAATATATGAGGCGTATTTGTTTATCAAGTACTATGGGTATTGGCGTAAAGATTGATCAAACAACTATCCAGAGATAGTTTATGGGGTGAAAGATATTGCTATGTGCAATATGTTTTACATTATCAAAGACCGTAGGAGCCTAGTTTAGGCTTAATTATGTATAAAACTCTTTTTATATGTGTCCGACGCAGATAGTGGTCCCAACAGTAAGCAAATTGTTTATTGGAATGCCACTATATTTTAAATAGGAGTTGAGCTTTGAGCTTAAATCTAAAAAGCAAAAAAGCAGTTGTAACTGGAGTTGTAGAGACTTTAAGTAATGCTCAAACTGTAGTTGTTGCTGAGTATCAGGGTGTAACAGTTGACAAAATGACTGCTATACGAGCTAATGCGAGAAAGGCTGATGTTTATCTGCATGTATTGAAAAATACTTTAGCAAGAAAAGCGGTTGAAGGAACTAAGTTTGCGCCATTAGCTGATAAATTTTTTGGACCATTAGTGTATAGTGTTTCAGCAGATCCAATTGCTGCAGCAAAAATTATTAATGATTTTGCAAAGGATAATGCTCAAGTAAAGATTATTGCAGGAATGTATAATGATCAATTACTTGATGTTAAAGGTGTTAAACATCTGGCATCTATCCCTAGTAGAGAGGAATTATTAGCTAAGGTTATGGGTGTTATGCAACAAATACCTGCTAGTTTTGTTCGTTGTGTTGCTGCAATTCAAGCTAAAAAAGCAGAAGCAGCTTAATTAAATTATTTATATATTAGGAGTTCTATATCGTGGCTATTTCTAGACAAGAGGTTATTGAAGCTATTTCTCAGATGACAGTAATGGATTTATCTGACTTAGTGAAAGAAATGGAAGAAAAATTTGGTGTTTCAGCAGCAGCAGCAGTTGTATCAGCTGGTGCAGCTCCAGCAGCAGCAGCGGTTGAAGAAAAAACTGAATTTGATGTAATGTTACTAGAAGCTGGAGCAAATAAAGTATCAGCAATTAAGGCTGTTCGTGAAATTACTGGATTAGGTTTAGCAGAAGCAAAAGCTGCAGTTGAAGCTGCACCAAAAGCAATCAAAGAAGGTGTTTCAAAAGCAGACGCAGAAGCTTTTGTTAAGAAATTAACTGAAGCTGGTGCTAAAGCAGAATTTAAATAAACGTAAAATATAACAGTATTTAATAATTAAATACTGTTATATTTTAAAGGTAAAGTAAAGAATAATAACTATTGGTGCGCGTTAGTAGTTATCATTTTTTTCTTTTCTATATATTATATCAACAATTATCATACTCTTTGGAGACTTATACCTATGAGTTATTCATTTACTGAAAAAAAACGTATTCGCAAGAGTTTTGCTAAGCAACCAGCAGCTTTAAAGGTGCCATATCTTTTAGATATGCAAAAAAAATCATTTGAGGAGTTTTTACAAAAAAATGTTACCCCATCAAAGAGACAGGAAATTGGATTACAAAAAGCATTTTTAGATGTTTTCCCTATTGTTTCTGCAAATCATTCAATTCGACTTGACTTTATAAATTATTTATTAACCGATCCAGTATTTGATGTTAGAGAGTGTTTATTGCGGGGAATTTCTTATGCTGGCAAACTTCATGCTAAGGTTAGATTAACTGTTTTTGATAAAGATAGTGATAATAAAACAGTTCTACATAGTGTAGATGAAAGCGTTTATATGGGAGAAATCCCTTTTATGACGGATAACTGTTCTTTTATTATAAATGGAAATGAGCGTGTGGTAGTATCTCAACTGCATCGTTCGCCGGGAGTATACTTTGAGCATGATAGTGGTAAAAATCATTCAGCTAATAAATTACTTTATTCTGCTAGAATAATACCTTATAGAGGTAGCTGGCTGGATTTAGAATTTGATGGTAAAGACCTAATTTATTTTAGGATTGATAAGCGTCGAAAAATGAATGTTACTCTTCTTTTAAAAGCTATTGGTTATAATCATAGTGAGATTCTTGATTTATTTTATGATAAAGATACTTATGTAATTAAAAAAGGTAAAATATTTAAAACGATTATTGCTGAGAGATTAAAAGGCGAGGTAGTACGTTTTGATATTATTGATAAAAAAGGCAATTTAATTGTAGCACATGATAAAAAAATTACTACTAAGCAAATTAGAGAAATGGAAAAAGCTGGTATAAAAGAAATTGCTGTTCCAGTTGACGATTTGATAGGTAGAATATTAGGTTCTGATTTAACAGATTTAGAAACAGGTGAAGTTATTGCGCGTTCAAACTCTATCATAACTGAAGATATCATGAAAAAGGTTTTGGAAACTGATATAAAATTGATTGAAATTTTATATGTAAATGATTTAGAGCATGGGTCATATTTAGCCGATACATTACGTGATGAAGAAAGTAGTAAGGAAACTGCAGAAAGTACTGTTGAAGCAATTCACCAAATTTATAAAATGATGCGACCAGGGGAACCTTATTCTGAAGAAATTGCTAATACTGTATTTTCTAGAACATTTTTTAATTCAGAAACGTATGATTTATCACAAGTGGGAAGATTTAAATTTAATTCAAGAACATATCAGAATGAATTAGACCCAAAAACGCCGTTATGGTTTAAAAATTTAATTGAAAAATTAGATAATCAAAGAGATCAAGATAGTATTTTATTAACTAAAGAAGATATTTTACTTTCCTTAGGTGTTCTTATTGAATTAAGGAATGGGCGAGGGATTATTGATGATATTGATCATTTAGGGAATCGCCGCATCCGTGGAGTTGGTGAATTAGTAGAAAATCAATTTAGAGTTGGTTTATCAAGAATTGATAAAGCGGTAAAAGATAAATTAGGGCAATCTCTTGAGGAAAAAGATTTATTACCTAATAAATTAATTAGTGCAAAACCTATTACATCAAGTTTAAAGGATTTTTTTGCAACTAGTCAATTATCACAATTTATGGATCATACTAATCCTTTAGCTGAAATAACCCATAAACGGCGTATTTCAGCATTAGGGCCTGGTGGTTTAACAAGAGATCGTGCTGGTTTTGAAGTACGTGATGTTCACGTAACGCACTATGGAAGAGTTTGCCCTATTGAAACGCCCGAAGGACAAAATATTGGTTTAATTAATTCATTAGCAGCTTATGCAAGACCTAATAAATTTGGTTTTTTAGAAACACCATATAGGAAAGTGAATAACGGAAAAGTAACTGATGAAATTCACTATTTATCAGCAATTGATGAAGCTAAATATGTGATTGTACAAGCAAATGCTTCATTGGATAAAGACAATAAATTAGTTGATGAGGTGGTGACTGCTAGACAAAAAGGAGAAACAAAGTTAGTTCCTTCAGATATAATTGATTATATGGATGTGGCAGCTAATCAGATGGTTTCAATAGCTGCCTCATTAATTCCTTTTCTTGAACATGATGATGCTAACCGTGCATTAATGGGTTCTAATATGCAACGTCAAGGAGTACCTTGTGTAAGAGCGGATAAGCCGTTAGTAGGTACTGGAATGGAACGGGTTGCTGCAATTGATTCAGGTACAGTAGTAATTGCAAAACGCAGTGGAATAGTTGATTATGTTGATGGTAATCGTATAATTATTAAAGTTGATGATTCACAGATCAAGGGCAAGGATTTAGGGGTTGATATTTATAACTTAATTAAATATATTCGAAGTAATTCTAATACTTGTCTTAATCAAAAGCCAATTGTTAAAGTGGGGGATCATGTTGTAGCTGGAGATGTTATTGCTGATGGTTCAGCAACTGATCTTGGTGAATTAGCAGTTGGGCAAAATGTATTAGTAGCATTTATGCCATGGAATGGTTATAATTTTGAGGATTCGATTTTAGTATCAGAAAGACTGGTAGCATCTGATAAATATAGTTCTATTCATATTGAGGAATTAGAGGTAGTTTCAAGAGAAACTAAGCAAGGCGATGAGGAAATAACTCGTGATATACCAAATTTATCACAGACTCAACTGGCGCGTTTAGATGAAACGGGAATTGTTCATATTGGAGCGGAAGTAAAACCAGGAGATGTTTTAGTAGGTAAGGTGACACCAAAAGGTGAAATTCAATTAACACCTGAGGAAAAACTTTTACGAGCAATATTTGGTGAAAAAGCATCAGATGTTAAAGATACTTCATTAAGAGTACCGGTGGGTATGCAAGGAACTGTTATTGATGTTCAAGTATTTAATCGTGATGGAACTAAACACGATGCTCGAAGTGTTGAAATTATTGAAAATGATTTAAAGAAATATCGTCAAGATTTAAATGATCAAATTAATATTATTGAAGCAGATGCACTAAATAGAGTGGCTGCATTATTAATTGGAAATGATCTATTGGGTAAGAAGAAAATAGCTATTACTAAGACTTTATTAAATTCTTATGAAAATAAACGTGAGTGGTTTGATATAAAGGTAAAAGATGAGGAAGTTAATGCTACAGTTGGAGCTATTGCAAAAGCTGTAAGTGATAAACGTGCTGATCTTGAAGGCAAATTTAAATTACAAAAAGAAAAATTATATCAAGGCGTTGATTTACCCAATGGCGTTACAAAAATGGTTAAAGTATTTGTAGCTATTAAACGTATTTTACAGCCAGGAGACAAAATGGCTGGGCGTCATGGGAATAAAGGTGTTATATCTAAGGTTTTACCTGTAGAGGATATGCCTTATATGGCAGATGGTAGGACTGTAGATGTTGTTTTAAACCCAATAGGAGTTCCATCGCGAATGAATATTGGTCAAATTCTTGAAGTTCATTTAGGATTAGCAGCTAAAGGGTTGGGTGCCAAAATTGAGAAAATGCTAAATGAGAAAAACAACTTAAATGAAGTGAGGAGCTTTATTAATAAAGTGTATGATGTATCTGGTAAAAAAGAAAATATAAAAGCATTAACAGATACTGAATTATTAGAATTAGCAGATAATTTAAAATATGGAGTTCCGTTTGCTACTCCTGTATTTGATGGAGCTAAAGAGTCAGAAATTAAAGCTATGCTGAAATTAGCTGATCTTCCAGAATCAGGGCAGTTAACATTATTTGATGGTAGAACTGGAGATAAATTTGATAGACCAGTTACGGTTGGTTATATGTATGTTCTTAGATTGCATCATTTAGTAGATGAAAAAGTTCATGCTAGGTCAACTGGACCATATTCTTTAGTAACTCAACAACCTCTAGGGGGTAAAGCTCAGTTTGGTGGACAGAGATTTGGTGAGATGGAGGTTTGGGCATTAGAAGCGTATGGTGCAGCCTATACTTTACAAGAAATGCTTACTGTTAAATCAGATGATATTGAAGGACGTACAGAAATGTATGAAAATCTTTTAGAAGGGGAACATAAAATATCTGCAGATATACCGGAAGCTTTCAAAGTATTAACTCGTGAAATTAGAGCGCTTGGACTTGATATGGAACTGGAAGAGTAGACGTTTTTTATAAATTAAAATATTAATGATGAAAAATGTTAAAAACCTTTTGTGGAGTAGAATTTAAATGTTAAAACTTGATGAATTGCTAATTAATAAAAAAGATTCAAATGAGAGTTATGGGCAAATTAAGATTGGGTTAGCATCCCCAGATAAAATTCGATCATGGTCGTATGGGGAAATTAAAAAACCAGAAACTATTAATTATAGAACTCAGAGGCCAGAGCGTGATGGGTTATTTTGTTCACGTATTTTTGGGCCAGTTAAAGATTATGAATGTTTATGTGGAAAGTATAAACGTATAAAGCATCGTGGAGTGGTATGCGAGAAGTGTGGAGTAGAAGTTACATTATCCAAAGTACGTAGGGAAAGAATGGGGCATATTGAATTAGCTTCTCCAGTTGCACATATTTGGTTTTTAAAATCATTACCATCAAGAATGGGAATGGTGTTAGATATGCCCCTAAGAGACATTGAGCATGTATTATATTTTGAAGCTTATGCAGTTATTGAAGTAATTGATAGGGTTGATCCGCCGTTACATCCTAAAGATAATAAAACGGTTCTTAAGAAGGGGGATATTTTATCTCCTGAGCAGTATAATGCTATTGTAGAGAGCGATGAACACGATAAAATCAAAGTGGGGATTGGTGCGGATGCTGTTAGGGAAATGCTTCAAGGCATAGAAGTTGATTCTGAGATAATTAGAATAAAAGATGAGATGTCTTCTACAAAATCTGATACAAATTTAAAGAAAATGGCAAAACGCTTAAAGGTTTTAGAGGGATTTAAACGTTCTGAAATGAAACCAGAGTGGATGATTATTGATGTTATACCAGTACTGCCACCTGATTTAAGACCTTTAGTTGCTCTAGATGGGGGGCGATTTGCTACTAGTGACTTGAACGATTTATATCGTCGTGTAATTAATAGAAATAATCGATTACGTAAATTAATTCAGCTTCGGGCTCCTGAAATTATTTTAAGAAATGAGCGCCGAATGCTGCAAGAAGCAGTTGATTCATTATTTGATAATGGTAAACGTGGAAAAGTAATTACTGGTGCTAATAAGCGTCCTTTAAAATCTTTAGCAGAAATGATTAAAGGTAAATCTGGTAGATTTAGGCAAAATTTATTAGGTAAGCGAGTGGATTATTCTGGTCGTTCAGTAATTACTGTTGGTCCTACCTTAAGATTATATCAATGTGGGTTACCTAAAATTATGGCGTTGGAATTATTTAAGCCATTTGTTTATCATAAATTACAAGCACTAGGTGCGGCAGCATCAATTAAGTATGCAAAAAGAATGGTAGAAAATGTGCATCCTTTAGTATGGGATGTTTTAGAAGAAGTAATTCGTGAGCATCCCATTTTGCTTAATCGGGCACCAACATTGCATAGATTAGGTATTCAAGCATTTGAACCAATTCTAATTGAAGGTAAAGCTATTCAGCTTCATCCATTAGTATGTTCTGCATTTAATGCTGACTTTGACGGTGATCAAATGGCAGTTCATGTACCTCTTAGTATTGAAGCTCAAATGGAAGCGCGTACTTTAATGTTAGCTTCAAATAATGTATTATCACCAGCGAATGGTGAACCTATTATTGTACCTTCTCAAGATATTGTACTAGGTTTATATTATATGACACGTGAAAAAATTAATGATGAAGGTGAAGATTCAATTTTTGCCGATATTAAAGAGCTTGAGCGTGCTTATCAAACAAAACAAGTTGGATTGCAGGCTAATGTAACAGTTAGATTGAGAGAGTGGAAGAAAAATGCTAATGGTGAGTTTGAAGCGCATATCGTTCGTCGTAAAACTACAGTTGGACGGGCTATTTTAGCGCAAATTTTACCTAAAGGTTTAGATTTTGATTTAATTGATAAGCCAATGAAAAAGAAAGAAGTAGCTAAATTAATTAATGTATCTTTCCGTAAATGTGGAGTAAGAGAAACAGCAATACTAGTTGATCATTTGATGTATACTGGATTTACATATTCTACACGTGGAGGTATTTCAGTATGTGTAAATGACATGCATATACCAACTACTAAAGAGAATAGGATACAGGAATCGCAAAGAGAAGTTGAAGCTATAACTAGACAGTATAATGATGGGTTAGTAACACAAGGCGAGCGCTATAATAAAGTTATTGATATCTGGGGTAGATGTGGTGATGAAATTGCTAAAACCTTGATGAGTGAATTATCTAAAGATATGGTTAAAGATAAAGATGGAAATAAGGTTGAGCAGGATTCATTTAATTCTATTTATATGATGGCAGATTCAGGAGCTCGTGGCTCAATTGCACAGATTAAGCAATTATCAGGTATGCGTGGCTTGATGTCAAAACCAGATGGTTCTATTATGGAAACTCCAATTACTGCTAATTTTAGAGAGGGGTTAACTGTATCACAGTATTTTACTTCTACTCATGGAGCGCGTAAAGGGTTATCGGATACTGCTTTAAAAACAGCTAATTCAGGTTATTTAACTAGGCGTTTAGTAGATGTGACTCAGGATTTAGTTATTACCCAAGAAGATTGTGGGACTAAAAATGGGGTATTGATGAAGTCAGTAATTCAAGGTGGAGATGTTATTGAATCTTTACGTGATAGGATTCTAGGACGAGTTTGTAGTGATGATGTAATTGACCCTGATTCTAATAATATAATTATACCTGCAGGGCAATTAATTGATGAGAAAATAGTAGATATTATTGATGCAAGTAATATTGATGAAGTTAAAGTGCGAACAGCATTAACTTGTGATACTCGTCATGGATTATGTGCTAAATGTTATGGTCGTGATTTAGCTCGTGGTTATTTAGTTAATATTGGTGAGGCTGTTGGTATTATCGCCGCTCAATCTATTGGTGAGCCTGGTACTCAGCTTACGATGAGAACGTTCCATATTGGTGGGGCAGCGTCTCGTGCGGCCGCGGTTAGTCAGATTGAAGCTAAATCAGCAGGAACAATACAATATAGAGATTTACGTTATGTTACTAAACAAAATGGTGAAACAGTGGTTATTTCACGTTCAGCAGAAGTTTCAATTTTAGATAATTATAATCGTGAGCGAGAACAACATAAAATTCCTTATGGTTCTACTATGTTTATTAAGGATAAAGAAGTAGTAAAAGCTGGAAGTAAGTTAGCTAGTTGGGATCCACATGCACGCCCGGTTATTGCTGAATACTCGGGTACTATAGTTTTAGAAAATGTGGAAGAAGGGTTAACAGTTGTTAAAGAAGCTGATGAAATAACAGGTTTAACAACATTTAAAGTTATTGATCCAGCTAAAGTCAAGGGAGTAAAAACTAAAGATAAGAGTTTGCGTCCAATAGCTAGACTTTACGACAAAGCTGGTAAGGAAATTAGAATTAGTGGTACTGATACACCAGTAATTATTAGTTTCCAAATTGGTGATATTATAGCAGTTCGTGATGGACAAAAAGTTCATGCAGGAGATACTATTGCTAGAAAACCGCAAGAATCTTTAAAAACACGTGATATTACTGGTGGATTACCAAGAGTTGCTGAATTATTTGAAGCTAGAATTCCAAAAGATTCAGGAATGTTATCTCCAATGTCAGGAACAATTTTATTCCAGAAGGAAACTAAAGGAAAACATAAAGTTAAGATTGTTGCTGTTGGCGGTGAATCTGTTGAGTTATCAATACCAAAAGATAAAAATATATTAGTAAATGATGGTGAATATGTGGAACGTGGTCAAATGATTGTAGATGGTCCAGTAGATCCTCATGAACTATTAGAAATGAAAGGTATTGAGGAACTTTCAAAATATATAGCTTCTGAGGTACAAGAGGTATATAGATTGCAAGGTGTTAAAATTAATGATAAACATATTGAGGTAGTAGTGAGGCAAATGCTACGTCGAATAGTTATTGCAAACCCTGGTGATAGTAATTTATATTTAGAAGGTGAACAAGCAGAACGCGCAGCAATTATGGATGAAAATGATAGATTAAAAAGAGAAGGAAAAGAGCCAATAGAATTTAGAAATATTTTATTAGGTATTACTAAAGCTTCACTTTCTACAGATTCATTTATTTCTGCAGCATCATTCCAAGAAACAACGCGAGTATTAACTGAGTCAGCTGTAGCTGGACGCATAGATTATCTACGAGGCTTAAAAGAAAACGTTATTATGGGACGTTTGATTCCTGCTGGAACTGGCTTAGCTTATCATAAAGCAAAGCATTTAGCAGCTAATGCTTCTGAAGAGGAAGTAGCGTTAGAAGGATAATCTATATTCACAAACTTTGATCTTGAAAAAGGCATATTTAGTAATTAAATATGCCTTTTTTAATTTAAGAGTAGTAAAAATTCACTATTCAAGTTTTATATAGAAATTTTTAAATTAAGTTAAAATGGAGCTTTAAATTTTATAGGAAACAATTTAAAATGTCTATAATAATAAGTTCAATTGGAAATGTTTCAAGAAGAAGTATACAAAATGTTTTGACTGCTGACTCTAAAGAAAAAGCTTTAAATAGTCGTACTTGGAAGCAGTGGATTTTTGATGGAATAAAATATGTTTTTACTTTAAATATGGCAGAAACTCATTTTAAACATATTAATCAGCTATGGGATAATATAAGAAATGAGTCGATACATGCTAGAAATGATATAAATAAGCTATGTAATAATATCATGAAATTACGAAATTGTATTGTTGCTAGTCATCAAGATATATTTGATAAAAGTCTACGGGTTCAAATAAAACCTATAAAGACAAATTCTGTGAAATTATATTTTGTAAATAGTGATGAAATACCCGTATATGAGTTTTCTTATTTATATCTAGATTCTTTATTTTGTGAAGATTTAGAAAATAGGCTTTTTTGTAAGATATTTAATAGATGTTACAATATTCCAGAAAAAATTAATGTTTATTCAATACGTAACAAAAATATTGATTTTTCAAGAAATACTTTAATAGTAAGCCCAGAAAAAAGTCCAAAAAAATGTAACATAAAATTGAATCTATTAGAGGATGACGTTATTAAGTTAGCAAGAACTACTCAAAATTATTTAAATAATACTAAAAAATTATGTACTCTTATGGATAAAATCGAAGAAAAAATAGAAGGTTTAAAAATTATAACAAATCAAACTCGTAATAAGAATAAAAACAAGTATGAAAAAGCCCATAAATTAAAAGGGAAATTAAAAAAATATCTTAAAGATTATGAACCTGAATTTTGTGATCCTGCTTCAATAAACGAATTTATTATAAAAGCTGAAGAACTTAATAAAGAAGCTGAAGATTTTATCTTTAAATTTAATTAATAAAAAACCCGTAAATATTTACGAGTTTTTGCTAAATAGTTATTGCTTATTTAATAACAACGTTATATTTAGTTTTTAAATTTTCAAAGAAGTTTTTAACTTGATCCATTTCAGCTTGTTGCTTTAATTGGTCCTTCATTTTATCAAATGAAGCAAAATCACTAGAACCTGTTTTAGTATCGTTTAATTGAATAATATGATAACCAAATTGGGTTTTTACAGCAACTGTAGTGTATTGACCTTTTTGTAATGTTTTGATAGCTGCAGAAAATTCAGGCACATAATTAGATCCATCAGACCAACCTAAATCACCACTATTATTTTTAGAACCTGGGTCAGTTGAGAATTTTTTCGCTAAAGCAGCAAATTTTTGCCCTTTTTTTAATTGAGCAAGAACATTGTTTGCAGATTTTTCATCTTTAACTAATATGTGGGAAACTTTATATTGTTTTGTATTCATTGCAGTTTGTTTCATTTGTTCATATTTAGCTTTAAGCTGAGAGTCATTAACAGGAGTTTGAGTTAATTTCTCTTGAAAAATTTGAGCATACATCATAGGTTTAACTTCTTGAAGCTTTTGTTGATATTGAGAACTTTGTTCTAAACCTTGACTATTACCCTCTAGAATGATTGCTTGTTGCATACCAATTGATTGTAATATTTGAGTTTTAAATTTAGGATCATTTAAGCGTTCAGCAGCCATAGGCGATGCTTTTTTAAACTGATTAAGAGTTTGATCAATAATTTTTTGATCAACAGGTTTACCATTAATATAAAGAGTTTCAGCAAATGATGTGCTAATTAATGCTGAAGAGAGCACCAAAGCCGTAAATAAATTTTTCATTTAATTTCCTTTTTGAAAAAACAATAAATAAAATAAAAGCGTATTTTACCATATTTCCTTTTAAGTTAAGAATATATCATATATTTGGCGTTAAGCTAAAGAGGTTAATAAATTTATAATACATATCTTGATAAATCTTCCGATTGAGATATTTCACCTAATTTATTTTCTACAAAACTACTATTGATTATGGTATTTAAATTATTTTCAGGTGCAAATGAGATATCTTCTAAAAGTTTTTCAATTATAGTATAGAGCCTGCGGGCACCAATATTTTCAGTTTTTTCATTAACAGTCCAAGCAATTTCTGCCATTTTACTAATACCATCATCTTGAAAGTCAATATTAGAGCCTTCAGTAGCTAATAAAGCTTTATATTGTTCTGTTAAACAAGCATTAGTAGAGGTTAGAATTTGTTTAAAGTCTTCAATTGTTAAGGAATTTAATTCTACACGGATAGGAAAACGCCCTTGCAACTCTGGAAGTAAATCTGAAGGTTTAGCTATATGAAATGCACCAGAAGCTATAAATAAGATATGGTCAGTTTTAATTAAGCCATATTTAGTACTTACAGTAGTTCCCTCAACAAGTGGTAATAAATCACGTTGAACTCCGGATCGAGAAACATCTTGACCTTTATTCTCGCCTTTAATAGCTACCTTATCTATTTCATCAATAAACACAATGCCATTTTGTTCAACATTCTTAATACTTAAGAGGCGGACTTCATCATCATTTACTAATTTATTCGCTTCTTCTTCGAGTAGTATTTTTTTAGCTTCATAGATTTTAAGCTTACGTTTAGTTTTTTTTGCTTCAACTCCAGCATTAAAAATTCCTTGTAATTGATTAGCAATTTCTTCAAAACCGTTAGGGGTCATCAATTCAATTTGAGCCTTAGGGAGAGATACTTCAATTTCAATTTCTTTATCGTCAAGTTCATTATTTTTGAGCATATTACGAAAATGTTCTTTGGTATTATTTTTGCTGTCAGGTTCAAGCATAGATTCATTATTGACTCTAGGAGCGGGTAATAATATATCTAATAGACGTTCTTCAACAGCACTTTTGGCATTTTCTAAATGAATTTTTCGGGTATTGTCACGAGTTTCTTTTATGGCAATTTCTATTAAATCTCGAATAATTGAATCAACATCTCTACCAACATAACCTACTTCAGTAAATTTTGTAGCTTCTACTTTTATAAAAGGAGCATCAGACATTTTTGCTAATCTTCTAGCAATTTCTGTTTTACCTACTCCGGTTGGACCTATCATAAGTATATTTTTAGGGGTAATCTCACTACGAAGTGGTTCTTCAACTTGCTGTCTTCTCCACCTATTTCTTAAGGCAATAGCTACTGCTTTTTTAGCGTTATGCTGTCCTATTATGTATTTATTTAATTCATCGACAATTTGTTTTGGATTTAAATGCATATTTATTTACTCATCATAAAAAGTGTATTTAATATAACATAGGGATATTAAAAAAAAAATCAAGCAATTATTTTTAAAAATGAAAATTAGTGACGAGAGTGGCATCTTCTTGCTAAAATACGTCACTAATAATTTTTAAGAAAGAGTAATAAATGAATTTAGAAAAAGTTTCACATGGAGATAGTATTCCTGAAGAATTTAATGTAATTATTGAAATTCCTGCATTTGCACCTCCTGTGAAATATGAAATGGATAAGGATTCAAGCGCATTATTTGTTGATAGATTTATAGGCACAGGGATGTCATATCCAGTAAACTATGGTTTTATTCCTCATACTTTATCGGAAGATGGAGATCCTATAGATGTTTTAGTTGTAACACCATTTCCTATAGTTCCAGGAGCAATAATTAAATGCAGACCATTGGGAATGTTAAAAATGGAAGATGATGCTGGAGTGGATACAAAAATATTGGCTATTCCAACAAAAAAAGTATGTCCATTATATGCTAAAATAGAAACTATGGAAGGTTTACCAACACTTATTTTGGATCAAATAAAATTTTTCTTTGAAAATTATAAAGGGCTTGAAACAGGGAGATGGGCTAAAGTTAAAGGTTGGGATAGCATTGATGCAGCAAAACAAGATATTTTAGCTGCAGTTAATCGTTATCATAATTAGATTATTAGTTAAATAAGCTGGGTTAAATTGCTTAAAACTTTATTATTTTAGGAGAAGTTTTATGAATATACTTAAAAAAATTTTTAGAAAACCAAAAATAGCAATTGGTTCGGCTAATTTTTCTCGAAGAGAAATTGTAAGCATACATCAATTTAGTAAATTAGCTATGACATTTTGGTTAGGTGGTAGCTGGATGGTAGCTTTAGTTATGTTTCCAATGCTATTTCGGACATTGGATCAAATAACTGCATCAGATTTGGTTGGGCAGATATTAAACATAATGGCATATATAGGTATAGTATGTCTTATTATTGCTTTAGTTGAAGTTATAATTAATCATAAATTAGCTCTTATTCAAACTAAACGTTTTTGGTATATTATAAGTATGGGATTTATTTTAATAATAAATAATTTTGCAGTTTTTCCTGTGATTTATAAGATTCGGCAAAAGTTATCTTTAGTAGCTCATCAAGTAATATCAGTGCAAAATAATATTTTTGATTTTTGGCATTCATTATCTTCAATATTATTTATTTTAAGCTGTATAATTGGCGTTTTTTATTTAATTGAAATGTAAAACTGTATTCAATAGTTTTTATTATTTTAGGCTTAATAAATGGTAGATAAATTGATAAATGAATTTGATAAAATAATAAAAAATTTGTTTAGTGAGCCGAAATCTTCTAGGGCACATCCTGATGATAATATTCCAGAAAATGAATTATCTCATGCAGAAAAAAAGAAAATTATTGCACTTATGAGGGTTAATCATTGTGGAGAAGTATGTGCTCAAGGTTTATATCATGGTCAAGCTTTAACTTCTGGTGATAAATTAAATAAGGAAGCATTTGAAGTTGCTGCAAATGAGGAGATAGAACATTTAGCTTGGACTTTAAATAGAATTAATGTCTTAGGTGGAAAAACTAGTATTTTAAATCCGCTATTTTATATGGGTAGTTTAGCTATTGGAGTGATGGCTGGAATGATTGGCGATAAATGGAGTTTTGCATTTTTATATGAGACTGAGCGCCAAGTTGAAAAGCATTTAGAAGAGCATTTATCTAAATTACCAAAAGAAGATTATAAAAGTATTGCTATTTTAGAGCAGATGAAGATAGATGAAAAGGCTCATGCAGAAATGGCATATAAGCAAAGTACAGTAGAATTACCGAATATGATAAAAACTTTAATGAAATTATCATCTAAAATTATGACTAAAATAACTTATCATATATAATCAACGTCTATTTGCGCTTCATGATAAAATCTCGTAGGAAGTTACTTATTTGATAAATATCGGGATTTATTATTTTTGAAGGAAAATTGATGACACAAAATACACAATCAAGTGGCTTACAGCCAATATTCAGCTTAGATAAAATTTATGTAAAAGATATTTCATTAGAATTACCAAATGCTCCTAAAATATTTTTAAATAGGGAGCAGCCAAATATTGAATTAAATTTAAGCTATAATACGGAAAAAATTGATGATGGAATTTATCAGACTATTATTCATGCAACAGTTAATGCTAAAATTGGAACTGAGCAGATGTTTTTAATAGAGGTTGATCAGGCAGGTGTTTTTCAAATGCGTAATATTCCTCAAGAACAATTAGATTTATTACATAATATAGAGTGTCCTAATATGCTTTTTGCCTATTTACGAGAAGTAGTAACTGATTTAACAACAAGAGCGGGATTTTTACCTGTTATGTTAGCACCAGTTAATTTTGCATATTTATATCAGCAAAAACAGCAATCAGAGGCTAATACTAGCAGTGTAACAGCTCATTAGAATATTATTGTACTTATTAATTTTGAAAGTATATTTAAATGCAAATTAGCATTTTAGGTGCAGGTGCATGGGGTTCTGCGCTTGCAGTTGCTTTTAGTAAAGTTGCAAATATAATCTTGTGGAGTAAAGATGAAAAGCAGGTAGAGCAAATAAATATTACTCGAAATAATATAAACTATTTACCTGCTGATGTAGTTTTTTCTAGAGAGATAGTAATTACCCATGATATAAAAGATACGTTATCTAGCAATTTATTAATTATTGCAACTCCCATAAATGCATTACGTGAAGTTTTGAGTAAAATATACAAGCAAATAAATAATAAAGATATAATTTGGGTATGTAAAGGGTTTGAAGCAAAAACTGGATTATTACCTCATCAAATTATTTATGAGGTTTGTGGGGATATAGAAAATATAGGTGCATTATTAGGTCCATCATTTGCATTAGAAGTTGCAAAAGGATTACCCACAGCTGTATCATTGGCTAGTAAAAGTAGATCATTTGTAAATAGATGGATTGATTTTTTTAACTCCGTACCAAACTTTCGGGTTTATGCTAATGAAGATGTCGTTGGTTGTGAGGTTGGTGCTGGGGTAAAGAATATAATGGCAATTGCAGTTGGTTTATCAGATGGATTAAATCTTGGATTTAACGCAAGAGCTGCTTTAATTACCAGAGGGCTTAATGAATTAGCTCAATTAGTAATTGCCTTAGGGGGTAGTGCAAAAACTATTTATGGTTTAACTGGTGTTGGTGATTTAATTTTAACTTGCACTGGTGATTTGTCAAGAAATAGATTGGTTGGATTAAAGCTTGCCCAAAAAGAAGCTATTGCTGATATTGTAAAAAATTTAGGTCATGTTTCTGAAGGGGTTAATGCTATTGAAGTGGTGAGGAAATTAAGTTATAAATTAAAAATTGACATGCCGATTGTTGAAGCAGTTTATCGTATTGCCTTTGAAGGAGCTGATTTAACAAGTGAAGTTTATAGTTTATTTAAGCGTGAACCAAAATTTGAACTTTTTATGGATTAAAAATATATGTATAAGATGTTATTTTTATTATTATTTAGTATGATTAATGTAGTTAAAGCAGATGGAATAAAAGCACTAAATAATTTTTTACAGAAAAAAAATAATAGTATAAGTGCTGATTTTTCGCAAACGGTAACCAGTAGTAAAAGTGTTAAAACTACGATAGGAACAATGGAGATAGAAAGACCAAATAAATTTCGTTGGCATTATGTAAAAGAAGAGCAACTGATAGTAAATGATGGAAAGTATATATACATATATGATAAACCATTACAGCAAGTAACAATAAATAAATTGGGAAACATGTTAGGTAAATCTCCAGCATTACTTTTAGCTGGTAGTTTGGATATTAAAAAATATTATAATATTACTTCTAATCCTGATGCAGATAATTTAGAGTGGGTAACTTTAACTCCTAAAGATACTAAAGATAACAATGGTTTTAAAGTTGTGCAAATTGCATTTAATAAAGTTAATCAAGTACTAACTCAGATGAAGTTTATTGATACTTTTGATAATAAGATTACTATTGAATTTAGTAATATGAAGATTGGGAATAAATTTCCAAAAAATGAATTTATTTTTGTGGTACCTAAAAATACCGATGTTATAAAAGCGGATTAATTAAAATTAATAGGTAATAATCTATGAAAAATAAAATTAAACATATTCATTTTGTGGGGATAGGTGGTGTAGGAATGTCAGGTATAGCTGAAGTCTTACATAATTTAGGATATTTGATATCAGGTTCAGATCTTACTGCTAGTTATAATACAGATCATTTAAAGAAAATTGGTATTAAAGTTTTTATTGGGCATGATAAAGCAAATTTAGAAGATGCGAATGTAGTTGTAACTTCAACAGCGGTTAGTAAGGATAATCCTGAAGTATTAGAGGCTAAACTTCGTGGAATTCCAATAGTTCCACGAGCGATGATGCTAGCAGAGTTAATGCGTTTTAAATATGGGATTGCAATTGCCGGAACTCATGGGAAAACAACTACAACTAGTCTTTGTTCAGAAGTCTTAAGTCAGTGTGGTTTAGATCCAACCTTTATTGTAGGTGGTAAATTAGCGGTTACTGAATCAAATGCTAAATTAGGGGGGGGAGAATATTTGGTAGCAGAGGCTGATGAATCTGATGCCTCTTTTTTATATTTAAATCCGTTAATTGCAGTAGTTACTAACATTGATTTTGATCATATGGATACATATGATCATGATGAAGAAAGATTAAAACAGACGTTTATTGATTTTTTACATAGATTACCTTTTTATGGAAGAGCAATTCTTTGTTATGAAGATGAAAGAACAAGATCAATTATTCCCTATGTAGGTAGACCAATTATAACATACGGGTTTAGTAGTGAATGTGATATATATGCTAAAGATATAAAAAGTGATGGTTGCAAAATGGAATTTACAGTATATGTAAAAAGTAAGAAAAATAGCTATCCTATCACCTTAAATTTACCGGGAATACATAATGTATTAAATTCTTTAGCAGTAATAGCTGTTGCTCTAGAGTGTGAAGGTAGTATAAAGCAGATAGCAACAGGGTTAAAAATGTTTCACGGAGTAGGCAGACGTTGTCAGAGGTATCCAGATATTAAAGTTAATGGAGCTAATGCAGTATTAATTGATGATTATGGTCATCATCCCTCAGAATTAAAGGCAACTATTAATGCATTAAGAGGTGCTTTTCCTGATAAACGAATGGTATTATTATTTCAACCCCACAGATATACAAGAACTAGGGATTTATTTGATGATTTTGTATCAATATTAAGCTCTGTTGATTTACCAATTATTTTAGAAATTTATTCAGCAGGAGAGAAGCAGATTCCGCATGTTAATGGGAGTATTTTAGCAAATGCTGTTAGACTTCATGGGCATGAAAATGTTTTATTTGCATCAGATCTAGAAGATGCAAAACAAAAATTATTTAGTGTGTTAAAGGATAACGATCTGGTAATCACTATGGGTGCTGGCAGTATAGGTAAATTACCACAAATGTTATTATCGTGATTTAATAATTTAGGATAAAGGTAATGAATTATAAAGAAAAATACGGTAAAGTAGCGGTAATAATGGGCGGTACTTCACCAGAACGAGAAATTTCTTTAATTAGTGGCACAGGAATGTTAGAGGCATATTTACGTCTTGGAGTTGATGCATATAAATTTGATCCAGCAGAGAAATCCATTTGTGAATTAAAAAATATGGGATTTGATAGAGCTATTTTGGCTATGCATGGCAAGGGTGGCGAAGATGGTACATTACAAGGCGCTTTAGAGTATTTAAAAATTCCTTATTCTGGGTCTGGAGTCATGGCTAGTAGTATAGCAATGGATAAGCATAGGACTAAATTAATTTGGCAATCACTGGGATTACCTGTTGCAAAATGGCAATATTTAAGAGAAAAAGATTATAGAAGAGGGAATTTTAAATTACAATTAGAGTTACCCGTAATTATTAAACCAGCTCGAGAGGGTTCTACAATTGGGATAACTAAACTTTATGTATTAGATAAATTAGAAGAGGCAATTGAGTTAGCTTTTAAAAGTGATACAGCCCTTTTGATAGAGGAGTTGATTATAGGAGATGAATTTTCAGCTACGATTTCTAAGGATAAAGTTTACCCGATAGTGAAAATTGAAGCTCCTAATAAAGATTATGACTATAAAAACAAATATTTTACTGATGATACTAAATACATTTGTCCGTGGAATTTTTCTAAATTGCAAAATGAGGTAGAAAAATTAGCTTTAGAATGTTATTTGGCAGTAGGTGCAAATGGTATAGCAAGAATTGACTTCATGATAGATAAAAATGAGCATATTTATTTTTTAGAGATAAATACACTGCCAGGCATGACAAGTCATAGTTTAACGCCTATTGCATTTAAAGCGGTAGGAGTTAGTTATGATGAGTTATGCTTATATATTTTAGATGAGGCGTCTTGTGGCAAATAAAGCTAGTGATTTGGATTATAGGGTAAATATTTTTGATAATATTAAATTTTTAAATAGATTATCTTATCTTATAGGAATTTTAGCTATATTTATTTTTCTTTTTAGTTGTTTTGATTATGCTGCAGAAAATTGGTTTAGAGTTGAAAAAATAGTAATTGAAGGTGATTTTAAAAATATAACTTCTCAGCAATTATCTAATTTAGCAAAAGATCAGTTACATGGAACATTATTTACACTTGATATAGATGATTTACAAAAAAAATTTAAGCATATACCGTGGGTTAAGCAAGTAATAGTTTCGCGTAAATTTCCTGATACAGTTGTTATTTATGCTATTGAATATGTACCTTTAGGTAAATTTGGCGATAATAGTATTTTATCAGTAGATGGAAAAATAATTCCTGCATTAAGCACTAATCCAAATTTACCAGTTTTTTATTCAGATGATATGCAAACGCAAGCTTTAATTGACAATTATAATTTATTATTACCAATATTAAATAAGCATAAAATTAGTTTAAAAAAAATGTATTTAATTGAAGGTAATATTCTTAAATTAAATTTGTCTAATAATTTACAAATTACAATTTGTGGTAATGATTTTACTCGAAAATTTAATTTATTAAATAGATTTTGGGATAAGTTTTATCAAATTAGACCTAACTTATCATATATAAACACTTGCTATAAAAATGGTATTGCAATTAATTGAAATCTATTATTATCAGGTATAATATTCGAGTTAGAGAGGTGTATTAATGAGTAAAATGCTTTTTAGTTTAGACATAGGTAGTTCTAAAATTATTGCATTGGTTGGTAGTATTGGTGAAACAATAGAGGTGCATGGGGTTAGTAATTATTATTACACTACTAGTAACAAAAGCAATGATTATTTAAATGTTAATAATGGGGTTGTATGTAATATTGAAACTGTTAGCGTAAAAGTATTGCAAGTTTTAAATGAAGCAAAGATTAATGCAGATTGTTCAAGTGGTGGAGTTATTGTAAATATTGCAGGCTCTAACGTAAGAAGTATCTACTCTAAAAATAGAATTGATTTAAATAATACAGTAATAACTTTTGATGTAATGCAACAATTAATTACAGATGCTAGAAAAATGGAGTTGCCAGCAAATTATGAATCTCTGGATTATGAGGTTCAAGAATATATTCTTGATGGACAAAATTACTCAATTAACCCGCTTCATTTGACTGCAAATTCTATTGAATCAAATATTAATATATTTACAGCAGGGCGATCTGCAATATCTAATTTAAAAAAAATAGTCCGCTATAGCGGTTTTAATTTAGCAAAAATAGTTCCTTCTGGGGTTTTATCTGGAATGTCGGTATTGCATTATGAAGAAAAGGAGTTAGGTTGTTGCTTAATTGATATTGGTGCAGGAACTACGGATATAGTTGTATACGAAAATGGTTTTATAAGGTATATATATTCTATTCCTATTGGGGGAGAAGATATTACAAGAGATATTTCTGCGGTTTTAAAGATTTCTAGGAATTTAGCCGAAGATATAAAAATTAATTATGGATCGTGTGCATATGTGGATGCAAATTATAAACTTAGGGAAAATATTTCAGTTACTGATCATAGAGGTTTAAATATAATAATTTCCCGCAAATTATTAATTGATATAATAAACGAACGACTAAAAGAAATTTTTCAATTAGTGAAAACTGAAATTCATAAACAAAAAATATATGATATAATAAGTTCTGGCATGGTTATAACTGGAGGGACGGCGTTACTTCCAAGTATTGAAGAAAATGCTAGACAATATTTTAATATGCCAGTTAGAATTGGCGTGCCATTATATAATGGGAACTTTTCTGATTTAATAACGTCGCCAAAATACGCAACTTCGTTAGGGACTTTATATTTTGCTAAAGAATATATGGCAGAAGAAATTAAAGCGCAAAATAGTCCAAATTATATTGGAAATATAAAAAAGATAATGAATAGATTATTTACAAAATCTCAAAAATAATAATAAGGATAAATCATGGATAAAATATCAAATCCTATACAAGAAAACTTTGATATGCAAGAAGTTATGACTCATGTAGGTGAGGTTATAAAAGTCATAGGTGTAGGTGGTGGCGGATGTAATGCAATAGATAATATGGTGATGAATGGCGTTAAAAACGTAGAATTTATTTGTGCTAATACTGATGCTAAAGCTTTAAGCAGGAATAAGGCTCATCATTTATTGCAGTTAGGTCATGGTTTAACAAGAGGTTTAGGTGCTGGTAGTCAGCCAGAAGTTGGGAAAAAGTCAGCAATGGAAGATAGAGAAAAAATTGCCTCTCTTTTACGTGGAACCGATATGTTATTTATTGCCTCAGGTATGGGGGGTGGCACTGGAACAGGAGCTGCTCCAGTAATTGCCGATATTGCTAAAAGCCTAAATATTTTAACTGTAGGAGTTGTTACTAAGCCTTTTGCCTATGAAGGAGAAAAGCGTCGTAAGATAGCTCATCAAGGAATTGAAGAATTAAAAAAATATGTTGATTCTTTAATAGTTTTGCCTAATGAAAAATTATTATCTGAATTAGGTGAAGAAGTATCTATGAGAGAAGCGTTTCTTGCTGCGGATAATATTTTAAAAGGTGCGGTTTTAGGTATTACTGAAGTTATTAAAACACCAGGAGTTATAAGCCTTGATTTTGCTGATGTAAAAACAGTAATGTCTGGTCGTGGTTTAGCTATGATGGGTTCAGCGTCAAGTAGTGGTACTAATCGAGCATCATCTGCTGCGGAAAAAGCAATATTTAGTCCTTTATTAGATGATGTATCATTAGATGGAGCAAAAGGTGTATTAGTTAATATATCTTCAGCACCTGGTTCATTAAAATTAAAAGAATATGAAGAAGTATTAGAACTAATTGAAGCTTATGTTCATGAAGATGCAGATTTTAAAGCTGGGATGGCAGAAATTGAAGATATGGATCCAGAAGAAGTTAGGGTAACAGTTATAGCTACAGGGCTTAATGATTTAAGAGAAATAAATAACGAAAATAGCTTATTTAAAAAAGAAGATACTGAGGAAACTGAAATTGGCATAGCAGGATTTTCTTCTCAAGCAGAAGAAACTAGTGATGAGTTTTCTGGATTTAATAAAAATATATTTTCTACACCAGCATTTTTCAGAAAGAAACGTTCTTGATTTATCAAAGGACAATTGCAAATCCGGTAACTGTTACTGGAGTGGGAGTACATTCAGGATGCAGAGTAACACTTACTTTAAGACCAGGAGTTAAAGATCAAGGAATTATTTTTATTCGTACTGATTTAGTCAATCTACCAAAAATCAAATGCCATCCATTTTTAATTAATGATACTAGATTATCATCGACTTTAGTTGATGATAATGGAGTACGGGTTGCAACTATTGAACACTTGATGTCAGCGTTAGCATGCTTTGGAATTGATAATTTAACTATTGAATTGTCAGCTCCAGAAGTTCCAATTATGGACGGCTCTTCAAATTCTTTCTTATTTATTTTAGATCAAGCAAACGTTGTGGAGCAGGACGCAAAAAAAAAATATATAAAGATTTTAGAGAAAATTGATCTTATAGAAAGTGATAAGTGGGTAAGTTTAACTCCTCTTGATGGTTTTAAAGTTAAATTATCTATTGATTTTAAGCACCCATTTTTTAAACCAGAATATAATAGTTTAGAAATTGATTTTTCGAAACAGTCTTATGTAGATGAGATAAGTAGAGCTCGGACATTTGGTTTTATGTATGAAGTAGAGCATTTAAGAAAAAATGGATTAGGTTTGGGTGGTAATTTAAATAACGCAGTGGTTATAGATGAAGATAATGTATTGAATGAGGGTGGGCTACGTTATAATGATGAATTTGTTCGCCATAAAATCTTAGATGCAATCGGCGACTTATATACAATCGGTTATCCGATTATTGGAGCATTTGAGGGCTATAAATCAGGTCATTCTGTTAATAATAAATTATTACGTAAACTACTAAATACACCAGAATCTTGGCAATATGTTACATTTGAGAATGAGGATCAAGTACCAAATAGTTTTCATAGTGTTTAAGAAATAAAGATTTTTAAACAAGTTACTTAAGTTTTTAAAGTCATTTGTGGGTTTCATAAAAAAAATGGTTTCAAATCAGTATAGTGAATAGAAAAAGTTTATTCTTATTAACATAAACCAATAAAAAAGTGAGCAAATTAATATGTTTTTGAGTTAAAATCTCAATTACTGAGTTATAATTAATCAATAATCTAAATAACTAACAATTACTTAATAAAATATTAGAAATAAATAAAATGGAACAATTTGTACATTTAAGGTTACATTCAGAATTTTCCATTACTGATAGTATTGTGCGCATTAAAGATGCAGTTTCTTTAGCTAGCCAAGATAATATGGTAGCTTTAGCTCAAACTGACTTACATAATCTATTTGGTATGGTTAAATTCTATAAAGCATGTCGTGAAAATGGAGTTAAGCCTGTTATTGGTAGTGAAGTAAATATTATTTCTGAAGATGATTTTAAATATAGAATTTTAGTTTTAGCAAAAAATATTAATGGTTATAGAGAACTATGTGAATTATTAACAATGTCATATATTGAGAATAAGATTTTAGATATTCCTTATATTAAAGAAGATTGGTTATTTAATGGTAAATATTGTAATTTAATTATATTATCTGGGGCACATAATGGGGATATTGGGCAACTAATATTACAAAATAAGTATGCTGAAGCAAGAAAGAAAGCTAAATTTTGGGCTAAATATTTTCCCGATAATTATTACTTAGAATTACAACGAATTATGCGTTCTGATGCAATTAATGTAGTAGAAGAGTCAATAAAAATTGCTAGTGAATTAAACTTGCCTGTAGTAGCAACTCATCCTATTCAGTTTATAAAAGCATCTGATTATATTGCACATGAAGTTAGAATATGTATTGCAGATGGCGAATTGCTTGATAATGAAAAGAGGCAGTCTAAATTTTGTGAAGAACAATATTTCTTAAATCAAAAAGAAATGATTGCAAGATTTAAAGATATACCTAGTGCGATTGCAAATAGTGTAGAAATTGCAAAACGATGCAATTTAGAAATAACTTTAGATAAATATTTTCTACCAGATTTTGTTACACCTAAAAATCTCGATTCAAATGAGTATTTAAAAATTTTAGCAAAAGAGGGGCTTGAGAAAAGATTAGATGAAATTTTTTTAAAAGATTCTGAAGAAGAACGTAAAAAGTTTGAAGCAATATGTTATGAAAGATTAGCAAATGAAATTGATACTATTATCCAAATGGGTTTTGCTGGTTATTTTCTCATAGTAGCTGATTTTATTAATTGGGCAAAACAAAACAATATTCCCGTTGGTGCAGGGCGAGGTTCAGGAGCTGGGTCATTAGTTGCTTTTGCCCTAAGGATTACAGGTATTGAGCCACTACGTTATGGATTACTTTTTGAAAGATTTTTAAATCCAGAACGTATTTCTATGCCTGACTTTGATATTGATTTTTGCCAAGATAAACGAGAATTAGTTATTGAATATGTAAAAAATAAATATGGAAGAGAGTCAGTAGCACAAATTGCAACTTTTGGTACTATGTCATCAAAAGCAGTTATTAAAGATGTTGGTAGAGCATTGGCACTACCTTATACTCTTTGTGATTCAATCTCTAAATTAATAATAAACACTCCAGCGAAAAGTTATAGCTTATTAGAAGCTTATGAAAAGTTTCCTGAACTTAAAGAAAAAATTGATAATGCAGATGATGAAGTAAAGCGTCTTTGGGAATTATCTTTACAACTGGAAGACTTAACACGAAGTGTGGGCAAACATGCGGCAGGTGTTTTAATTGCACCAACTAAACTTACTAATTTTTGCCCCATTTATTTAGCAGATGGTATGCAAACATCTCAATTAGATATGAGTGATGTGGAAAAGATTGGGTTAGTTAAGTTTGATTTTTTAGGTTTAAGAAATTTAACCATTATTCAAGAAACTTTAGAGAGTGTTAAAGAGCTTTATAATGAAAATATTCAACTTTCAAATTATGATTTTGCAGATGAAAAAGTTTATGAGCTTTTGCGCCAAGGCAATACAGCATCAGTTTTTCAGCTTGAGTCACATGGAATGCGTCGTGTTTTAACTAAATTAGAACCTGATAGATTTGATGATATTATTGCGGTTGGTGCATTATATCGACCAGGACCTCTAGGTTCAGGAATGGTTGATGACTTTATAAAGAGGAAAAAAGGAGAATCTTTATTTAATTTTTTTCATGATGATTTAAAGGAGTGCTTAGAGCCTACATATGGGGTTATTGTTTATCAAGAACAAGTTTTACAGATTGCACAGATAATAGGTGGTTATACATTAGGGGGTGCTGATTTATTAAGACGGGCTATGGGAAAAAAGAAGCCTGAAGAAATGGCATTACATAAAAATATATTCGTCGAAGGGGCATTAAAAAAGGGATATTCAAAAGATTTAGCAATAGGATTATTTGATATTATGGCTAAATTTGCTGAATATGGTTTTAATAAATCACATAGTGCTGCTTATGCCGTAATATCATATCACACTGCTTATTTAAAAGCGCATTATTTAACATGTTTTATGGCTTCAACTCTTTCATCTGAATTAGATAAAACTGACAAATTATATGAGTTATATCAGGATTGTATTGATAATGAAATTGTCATATTGCCTCCTGATATAAATTATTCTAGTTATAGGTTTAAAGCAATAGATAATAAGACTATTCGTTATGCTTTAGGTGCAGTTAAAGGGGTGGGAAAAAGCATTGTTTCATTAGTTGAAAAAGAACGGAGTGATAATGGAGAATTTAAAGATTTTGTTGATTTTTGTTTGCGAATGGATAAAAAACATATAAATAAAAGAGCATTGGAAAGCTTAGTTAAAGCTGGAGCGTTTGATACTTTGGAAAATAATAGAAATAAATTATTAAATAATATTCCTAAAATATTAAATGAAATAGAAGATATTAATAGAAATGCAAACCAAGGTTCTTTATTTGAGGCACCCACAATTGAATTACAACATTATGAGACTTGGACACTAAAAGAACAGCTTAATAATGAAAAACAGGCTATTGGCTATTATTTAAGTGCTAGTTTATTTGATGAATATCAAGATATTGTACGTAAGCTTAATGTAATGCCTTTAAGTAAGTTTAGTATAGATGATGAAGATGTAAAAGAATTAATTTATTCACCTAAAAACGAAAAAACTAAAGTATTAGTATGTGGTATTATTAATAATATTGGTTCACGCCCGTTAAAAAAAGGTGGAAAAATTGTATTTGTTAATATTGAAGATGATTCCTCAATGTTTGAATTTGTTGTTTTTAATGAAACGTATGAAAGATATAAACATTTAATAAAAATTGATGAAATGGTTTTTATTGAGGGTGAATTAATGTTTGATTCATTTCGTAATCAAGTTAAAATAACAGCTGGAAAAATTTATACCTTAGATGAAATTTTAAAGGAAAACGTGAAACAAGTTCAATTTAATATTTCACATGATTTTGTAGTAGAAAAGTTAACATCGTTTCTTGAAAAAGATGGAGCAAATATAGTAGTAAATTATTTTAATGAAAAAGCTAAATGTAAGATTGAGTTTGGTTCAGAACATAGACTATTAGTTAATTATTCCAATTTAAGTAAACTAAATATATTATTGGGCAAAAATGCATGGAGTATAATATAAAATATAATAGTTTTTGATGGTGTATTAATGAATACAATTCATTCAAAATTTTCTTTCAAACAACTAGTTACTATATTAGTAGCATCTTTAATGATATTAATGGAAAATATTGATACTAATATATTAAATGTTGCGATTCCTGCTATAGCAACTGACTTGAATGCTCCTCCATTACAACTTAAACTTGCAATTACCAGTTATTTAATTAGTTTAGCTATTTTTATACCGATTAGCGGCTGGATATCCGATCAATTTGGCACAAGAAAAGTATTATTGTGGGCTATTTTTGCTTTTGGTTTATTTTCTTTATTTTGTGGATTTGCTCATTCATTGTTTGAACTAGTAATATTTAGATTTTTACAAGGTATTGCAGGTGCGTTTATGGCACCAGTTGGTAGGTTATTAATGTTAAAAGCATTTGATAAATCTGATCGCGTAAAAGTATATGTCTTGATGTCTTTACCAGTAGTATTAGGGCCTTTATTAGCACCATTTCTCGGTGGGGTTTTAGTTTCATTATTTAATTGGCGTTATATATTTTATGTGAATGTGCCTTTTGCTTTATTGGCTCTTTTAGGAACTTATGTTTATGTTGAAAATTATGTGCAAAAGACAGATAAATTTAATTGGTGGAGTTTTATTTGGTTAGGTTTATTTCTATCAATATTTTCTTATTGGCTTGATACTGCATTTGATCCAAAACCTGCAGCTACAAAATCTCTTATATTAGTATTTGCTATTATTTCCCTTTTAGCATATTTAAAGGTTGAGTTTTCTTCAGATAATAAGATTATAAATTATAAATTATTTTCTATTAGAACATTTAAAATATGTTTTTATAGTAGTATTATTACGCGAGCATCTTTTGGGGGCAGAGGGTTTGCTCTAGTATTATTTTTGCAGTATACTTTACAGATGCCACCAATAATTGCTAGTTATTTATTGTCTAGTATGGCAGTTGGTTTATTTTTAGGAAGAATTTTTGTAAAACGAGTTTTGGATTATTTAGGTTTTAAATTAATGTTAACTATATCTAATATTGGTGCGGCAATTAGCTTATTATTATTTGGCTTTATTCGTACGATAGATGCTTTTTCTATTTGTGTGCTTATACTTAATGGTTTATTTACAACAGTTGGATTTATGCTACTAAATATTTTATGTTATGCAGATATTGAAGAAGCAGATTATGCCTCAGCAACTGGAATAGTCAGCACTACTCAGCAGTTATCTTTTTCTTTAGGGGTTGTTATTGCAGCTAGTGCACTACATATATTTAATAGTCTTTTTGGTGAATTTACTTTTAGTGCATTTAATGCAGCTTTTATTGCTATTTCTATTTTGGGTTTATTTAGTCAAGTATATTTGAGTAAATTAAAAAATAGTGATGGCGATGATTTAATAGATCATCATCATTTGGGGAACTAGATTGAGAAAGGTTATAAATAGTTAATATGAAAATAAAGAATTTAAATATAGTGATTTTGGCTGCAGGTCAGGGAAAAAGAATGTTTTCTGATTTACCAAAAATTCTGCAT
>JACCDN010234635.1_pt1 | contig 42930 bp, 36 predicted proteins | sample 7441691 | NCBI WGS metagenome assembly JACCDN01 (sample SAMN15323439, study PRJNA562643) | freshwater metagenome | isolation source: river surface water | place: USA:Blue River Watershed | collected 2017-08-16 | reverse complement strand
GTGGCGGTTGATCCTGACACGTGAACATAGTCACCTGCGACGGTTGCACGCGAGTAACCAATCTTGGCTTCCCATGGTCCACCACTCGAAATAAGTTTGTCTGCTGCCACTTCGTTTCCGTTCTACTTGTACTTGTTTGTAATTGGAAGTCTGCGATCTCGTCCGAAAGCCATTCCCGTGATTTTTGGCCCAATCGCTCCTTGACGTCGTTTCCATTCAGCTCGGTCGACTAAGCCGATTACTCGGTCAACTGTTTCGGAGTCAAAGCCAAGATCCTTTATCTCGGCGGCTCCTAGGCGTCGCTCCAGGTAGGCACTGAGGATTTCGTCTAGAACGTCGTAAGGCGGGAGGCTGTCTTGGTCCACCTGTCCGGGTCTTAGCTCAGCCGAGGGCGGCTTGGCGATGCTGTTTTCTGGGATAGGTGGAGTCTTGCCCTCGGCGATGGCTTGGGCGTTTCGCCACTTGGCAAGCTCCCACACCAAAGTCTTGGCGACATCCTTGATAGGCGCAAATCCACCGACGGAATCACCGTAAATTGTGCTGTAACCCACGGCTAATTCAGTTTTATTTCCTGTGGTTAGTGTCAGATGCCCCTCGAGATTGCTGAGCGACATCAGGATTGTTCCTCGCACACGAGCCTGAAGATTCTCGGCTGAAAGATCCTTGAGCTTCAGTTGCTTCTCTAGTTCCTTCACTGCGCCCTTGATTGGCTCCGTCCGAATGCTAATCCCTAGTTTTTTTGCCAAATCGAATGCGTCACTCTTTGAATGATCAGATGAATACTTACTTGGCATAGATACGCCGAAAACTCTGTGCGCGCCTAACGCATCAACTGCGAGAGCTGCGCACACTGCCGAATCGATTCCTCCACTGAGCCCGAGAATTACCGATTTGAAACCGTTTTTATTGACGTAATCACGAAGGCCTAGCTTCAGTGCGTTCCAGATTTGCCAATGATCATCCTGCTTATGCTGAGCGCTGTTAGTTACCGCAGTGATTTGAGTCTTTGAATCGACATCAAAAAGCATGATGCCAGGTTCGAATTGCTCGGCGCGACCTATGAGGTTTTGGTTTGCATCGACTACAAAGCTGTCTCCGTCAAAGACTAGGTCGTCTTGACCTCCGACCAAATTGACGTACGCCACCGCGACATTTTGTTCGTGGGCTAATTTCTTAACCAAATCGACACGACGGTCATCTTTGTCAATCTCAAAAGGAGAGCCGTTCAGCACCAGTGCCATGTCTGATTTGTCTTCGGACAAACGAGCTACCGGACCACCACTTTGCCAAATGTCCTCGCAGATTAGAAGCGAAAACTTGAGGTCTTCAAGTTCAAAATTAATGCTTTGGTCTCCAGGGACGAAATTGCGGTACTCGTCGAAAACGGAGTAGTTGGGAAGGTGGTGCTTCGCGTATCCGGCCCAGACCTTTCCTTCGCGAATAATCACGGCTGCGTTTTGTGCGATCGCCCAATGACTGCGGTGTTCGGCGTCGACGATGGCCGGGGTTCCAAGAATCACCACCTGAGCGCCGAGACCTCGATCGTTAAGCTCGGTGGCAAAGTCCTTTACCGCCTGTACCGAGTCGTTCAGAAAGCTTTCACGCGCCGCTAGATCCTCGATGGGGTAGCCAGAGGTAGCCATTTCGCCAAATACAACCACCGCAGCGCCTTGTTCGGAAGCTCTCGCGACGGCGTCATGGCATTGCTGCAGGTTGCCCTTTAGATCGCCCACAACCGGGTTGGTTTGGGCTAGCGCAATGCGAATTGAGGCCATAGCGACTAGCCTAATAGCAGGCATAGAGAGGAAAACCCGATGGATAAGCAGCGCGATTTTGTGCTTAGAACTATCGAGGAACGCGGCGTAAAGTTCATCAGATTGTGGTTCACAGACGTTGCTGGCACTCTGAAATCAGTGGCTATCGCTCCGGCGGAAGTTGAAGGGGCGTTCGCTGAAGGCCTCGGTTTCGACGGTTCGGCCATCGAAGGTTTGGCCCGCACTTACGAAGCAGATATGCTCGCTCTTCCAGATCCAAGCACGTTCCAAATTCTCCCATGGCGTGGGGAAATTGATCCGACAGCTCGAATGTTCTGCGACATTCAGACCCCCGACGGAGCACCCGCTGCCGCAGACCCACGTAACGTCTTGCGTCGTGCACTTGCGAAAGCATCTGACAAAGGTTTCTCGTTCTACATTCACCCGGAAATCGAGTTTTATCTTCTAAAGTCCTCGCAGATTGGTCCTGAAGGGCCAATTCCTGTCGACAAAGCCGGCTATTTCGACAACGTACCTGGTGGCACAGCTCATGATTTCCGTCGACGTGCGGTATCGATGCTAGAGCAGCTCGGCATATCAGTTGAGTTCAGTCACCACGAGGGTGGTCCTGGGCAAAATGAAATCGATCTTCGATATGCAGATGCGCTAACTATGGCTGACAACATCATGACTTTCCGAACCGTAATCAAGGAAGTTGCCATCGAGCAAGGCGTTTACGCAACCTTTATGCCGAAACCGTTCACTGAGCACCCTGGTTCGGGAATGCACACTCACATGTCGCTTTTCGAGGGCGACACCAACGCATTCTTTGAGCCGGGTTCTCAGTATCACCTGAGCAAAACCGCGAAACACTTCATCGCTGGGCTTTTGCGCCACGCTCCTGAGATCACCGCGGTTACCAACCAGTACGTGAACTCTTATAAGCGACTCTGGGGTGGCGGTGAAGCTCCGTCGTTTGTTTGCTGGGGTCACAACAATAGGTCTGCCCTTATCCGTGTCCCGCTATACAAGCCAAATAAGGGCAATTCTTCTCGAATTGAGTATCGTGCCATCGATTCCGCGGCCAATCCTTACCTGGCTTACGCGCTAATTCTTTCAGCCGGACTAAAAGGCATCGAAGAGGAGTACGAGCTACCAGCGGAGACCGAAGATGACGTTTGGTCGCTAAACGACTCCGAGCGCAGAGCAATGGGTATTCAGGCGCTTCCGCAGAGTCTTGAGCACGCTATCCGTAAACTCGAGGAATCGGAACTTGCCGCGGAAACTCTCGGAGAAGAAGTGTTCAGTTACGTTCTCGCTAACAAGCGTCGCGAATGGGCAGAGTATCGTGCTCAGGTCACTCCGTACGAATTGAAGCAGAACTTCGAAGTTCTCTAAGCAATTAAGTGTCCGGGTTATCCGAACTAGCGCGTTACGGGTTCACAGATTTATCTGGGACTCTAAGCAAGCTTGATCAGCTGGTAAAACTTGTAGGCGATGCCGGGCGAGTGGCTTTGTCGAGCTTGGCGAAATCCGCCAACCCTGACCAGGCTCTCAATTACCTGCTAACACTCGCCGAGATTGATAAATCCAGAATAAAAAAACTTCTCAACAAAGAAGATTCGGCAGCTCGACTTTGTCTACTCCTTGGAGCATCGGAAGCTCTTGCTGATCTAGTTCGACGCAAACCAGAGTTTCTAACGCATTTTGAAAAATCGATTTCCAACCTAAAGAGTTCCACGGAGTACAACACTTCACTGTTGTCGGCTGTTGAACCGTTGATTAGTCAAGATTTTGAGATTGGCGCAATCTGGTCAGCTCTGCGATTGCAGTATCGAGAGGAACTTCTCCAGTTAGCTATTTTTGATTTGAACCAAGTGGATGTTGAGTCAGGCGTACCCGCGGTCGCGGCAGCCCTCGCTGACTTGGCAGGTGCTGCTCTTGAGGCAGGCATCAAAGTAGCGCGCGGTGAATTGAAGCGCTCTGCAGAATTTGGGAATTTCAGTACTGAAGAAATTGACAGCACCAAGCTTGCGGTTATCGCGATGGGTAAGTGCGGAGCACGGGAACTCAACTACATCAGTGACGTCGACGTTATTTATGTGGCCGAATCTGGCAGTGCGAATCTCGAAAACGACAGAGCAGTAGAAATCGCTACCAAATTAGCGACGCGAATGATGAGAGCGATGGATGGCAACGCTCCGGAGGCAATGCTCTGGCAGGTTGATCCGAACTTGAGGCCTGAGGGCAAAAGTGGCGCGTTGGTTCGAACACTCGAATCACATGTGGCTTACTACGACCGCTGGGCTCAGAGTTGGGAGTTCCAGGCGCTACTAAAAGCTCGCCCGGTTGCAGGAGATCAAGACTTAGGTCAACGCTATGTGGCGGCCTTAGCGCCAAAAGTCTGGGCATCTGCTTCACGCGAGAACTTTGTTGAGTCTGCTCAAAAAATGCGAGAACGGGTAACTGAGCACATTCCGTCGAATGAAGTAGATCTCCAAATCAAGCTCGGACCGGGCGGACTCAGAGATATTGAATTCACAGTGCAACTCCTGCAATTAGTCCATGGGCGCACAGATGAATCCTTGCGGCACAGGGACACCATGAGCGCGATTAATGCGCTTTCAGCTGGTGGATATATCGGTCGTAGTGAAGCAAACACCTTCGCATCTGACTACCGATTCCTGAGGCTTCTTGAGCATCGAATTCAAATGTCGCAAATGCGCCGAACCCATCTGATGCCAACTTCTGAGACCGCTAGACGTGCCCTGGCTAGGTCAGTAAATGTCAAAGAGAATGCTGAATCTCTGATCGCACGGTGGGAATCGGTAAAGCTAGAAGTACGCGGTTTGCATCAGCGGCTTTTCTATCGACCGCTGCTTAGTGCGGTCGCCAAACTAGAAGACAGCACCCTAGAGCTTTCGACTGCTCAGGCTCAGGATCGTCTTGCCGCAATTGGGTTTATGGATCCAAAGGGTGCTCTTGCTCATATAGGTGCACTTACCAATGGACTGTCTCGTCGCGCCGCGATTCAGCGGCAACTGCTACCGGTGCTACTTCAGTGGTTCTCTCAGGGCACCGACCCCGATTCTGCTCTGCTATCGTTTCGGCGCCTTTCTGAGGATTTAGGGGAGTCGCACTGGTACCTGAGGATGCTTCGAGACTCCACTGGAGCGGCCGAACGCATGACGCAAGTGCTTGGCAACAGCAAGTTGGCCACCGGGCTATTCGAGCGCATACCCGAGGCCGCGGCCTGGTTCGAAGATCCCGCTGAGCTCGTTCCGGTGAGTGCCAGCGACATTCAGAAAGAACTTGCTGCCATTGCATCCCGTCACGATGACGTGGAGACTTCGGCCAATGCGATTCGCCAGGTGCGCAGACGAGAAACGCTGAGGCTCGCCCTAGGTGCAGTGCTCGGAGATCTCGACATTAACCAGGTCGCTAAGGGCCTTAGTGACCTCACCGAGGTTTACCTGCAGTCAATGTTGGCAATCATTGAGGAGGAGTTTGCCACTGGCGTTGACTTCGGAATCATCGCTATGGGTAGGTTCGGTGGCGAAGAACTCGGATTTGGTTCAGACGCCGACGTGATGTTCACCTATGCCCCGGCCGATGGTCAAAACGTGGATGATTTGCAAAAACAAGCTGAGCGGATAGTCGCCGAGCTGAAGCGCTTGACTGCAGATCCCATCCTTGAATTTGAAATCGATAACGATCTGCGTCCAGAGGGAAAAAACGGTGCTGTAGTTCGATCTGTCGATTCTTACCTTGCCTACTACGAGCGCTGGGCCGATACCTGGGAAGCGCAGGCACTATTGCGTGCAAGGGTTATCGCAGGAAGTGTGAGTCTTCAGGCGGCTTTCGTCGAGATTATCGACAAGTATCGCTATCCGAAAGTTCTGCACCAGAATGCCATCACAGAAATTCGAAGAATTAAGGCACGTGTTGAAAGTGAGCGTTTGCCTCAGGGAGCCGACCCTAAACGCCATTTAAAACTTGGGAGAGGCTCACTGAGCGATGTTGAATGGCTGGTTCAGCTCTATCAACTCAAGTTCGGAGCGGATCACCCAACTATTCGCACCCCCCGAACCATCGATGCTCTCAATGCGATGGTGGAAGAGAAACTAATTGAGCCTCATGACGCAAGAGTGCTAATCGAAGCCTGGGTGTTGGCATCTCGAGTGCGTTCAGCCAGCGTGCTATGGGCAAACAAGCGAACCGATGTGTTACCTACCGATCGCCGTCAACTCGAGGGTTTGTCACGAATATTGGAATACCCGCCACACAGCGCGAGCCAGCTCGAAGAAGATTATCTTGCCTACACCCGTCGCGCACGAATGGTGTTCGAGCGGCTCTTCTTCGCATAAAAAAAGAGGTCCGTATTTCTACGAACCTCTTTTTCTTTGACTGATTACACGCCGTAGTAGAGCTCGAACTCGTATGGGTGAGGTCGAAGAGCAATCGGCTGAATTTCCTTGGTGCGCTTGTAGTCAATCCAGGTTTCGATTAGATCCTTGGTGAATACGTCGCCTGCAAGTAGGTAGTCGTGGTCTGCCTCTAGAGCCTGAAGAACTAGCTCTAGGCTGCCTGGTACCTGAGGGATTAGCTTTGCTTCCTCTGGTGGAAGCTCGTAGAGGTCTTTGTCCACTGGCTCGTGTGGCTCGATGCGGTTCTTGATACCGTCAAGTCCAGCCATCAACATTGCAGCGAAAGCTAGGTATGGGTTCGACGACGCATCTGGTGCACGGAACTCAATACGCTTTGCCTTCGGGTTGGTACCGGTCATTGGGATACGGATTGCAGCTGAACGGTTACCTGCTGAGTAAACAAGGTTTACTGGAGCTTCGAAGCCTGGCACCAAACGGTGGTAGCTGTTCACTGATGGGTTAGTCCAAGCCAATAGTGATGGAGCGTGCTTCAAGATTCCACCGATGTACCAGCGGGCTAGGTCTGAAAGACCGCCGTAGCCTGACTCGTCGTAGAACAATGGCTTTCCGTCTTTCCAGAGCGACTGGTGCACGTGCATACCTGAACCGTTGTCGCCGAATAGTGGCTTTGGCATAAAGGTTGCGGTCTTGCCGAACTGGTGTGCAACGTTCTTTACGATGTACTTGAACTTCAAGATGTCGTCTGCCGCGTGCACCAAAGTGTCGAAGCGGTAGTTGATTTCACCCTGTCCAGCGGTACCCACTTCGTGGTGGCTACGCTCAACTGCGAGCCCTGCGGCTTCTAGCTCTAGAACGATCTGGTCGCGCATGTCAGCGTGCTGGTCTACTGGAGACACAGGGAAGTATCCACCCTTGTAAGGAGTCTTGTTGGCTAGGTTTCCGCCGTCTTCCTTACGTCCTGAGTTCCATGCTGCTTCGCTTGAGTCGATGAAGTGCATTGAGCTGTTCTGCTTGTATTCGTAGCGAACGTCATCGAAGATGAAGAATTCTGCTTCTGGCGCGAAGAACGCGGTGTCTGCAATTCCGGTGCTGGCTAGGTAAGCCTCAGCCTTCTTTGCAACCTGACGTGGGTCCTTTGCGTAGATCTCGCCGTTGCGAGGGTTGTAAATGTCGAACAACATAACCAAAGTCTTCTCGACGCGGAAAGCATCAAGGTACGCGGTGGTTACGTCTGGAATCAACTGCATGTCTGATTCGTGGATTGATGCGAAACCGCGGATCGAAGATCCATCGAATAGCTGACCGTCGATGAAGAACTCTTCGTCGATCATCGCTGCAGGTAGGTTGAAGTGCTGCTGTACACCAGGTAGGTCGGTGAAGCGCACGTCAAGGAACTTCACGTCTTCGTCCTTGATGAACTTGACGACCTCTGAAGCTGACTTGAACTTAGGGTGGTTAGACATAGGGTATTTCCCTTTCAAAAGGTGGTTTACGGGAAAAGTCTACCTTTGGCCGGATAGCCCAAAGCGCATAAATTGTTACGCGGATGTAAAACCTTGCTAGTGCCTGGAAGGGATCTAGCGGCGAGGCATGCGCATGTTGCGCGGATCAATACCCTTTGGAACGGGGATATTCAGACCAATCGACTCAAGGCGCTTGGCCACAACGGAGACCTCAGAACGATTGAGAGCCCGCTTTAGCTTGAGAATCTTCGATCCAAGCTTGGCAAGCTTTACAGCCTCAGGGTCATTTGGAACTACGTAAAAAACATGGGTAGTGACTCCCGGGGCGATTCGCGCAACTTTACGTCGCTCGTCCTCGGTAATCTGCTGCACTCGAGCTTTTGAGAAGCCCTCGCCAATGAGGACGACGCCACCCGGACCCACTGCGCGGAAAACCATCTCCTGGGTCTTTGGGCTTACGTGCACCGGCATTTCACTAAATCTCCAGCCACGGCGAAGAGCCTGCTGCAACACGGCCCCGGTGGCTCCAGGCTGACCTTCGTAGCCGGCAAGGATGACAGCCTGCGCACGTTGAGACAAGATGATCATTGCTGCGAGCAACCCCGCGAGACCACCGGTGACGCCCCAAAGTATCGCTCCTACGGTCTGTCCGGGTGCCACGATGTTGGCTACCAGAAGACCAATGCCTAGAAGTCCGACGAACGCTAGCAGTGACCAAGCCATTGCGCTCTTGTCATCAATAGCGGTCTTGGCTAGTACCTTGACTACCTGTACAAAACGTGACTGTTGACGGGGTGGTTTCTGTGCGTTTTTTGCCATGGGATAAAGCCTAAGGGAAATTAGTGCGCGGCTTGGCTGAAGCCATCGCGAACCGCTGCATCGGCCAAATGCTGAAGGTCAGCCGGAATGTCGCGACCTTTCTTTTGCATCGATACAGCCCAAAGCCGCCCCGCTCGGTAAGAGCTTCGAACCAGGGGTCCGCTAAGGACACCGAGGAAACCCATTTCTTCGGCAATTTGAGCGAACTCCACAAACTCCTGCGGTTTAACCCAGCGATCGACCGGGTGGTGCCTTGGTGTTGGTCGAAGGTACTGGGTGATGGTGACGATATCGGTGCCGGCTTCGTACAGGTCCTTGAGGGCCTGGATTATCTCTTCAGAGGTTTCACCCATACCCAAGATCAGGTTTGACTTGGTAACCAAACCATAATTCCGAGCTTGAGTAATTACGTCGAGAGAGCGCTCGTAGCGGAAAGCTGGGCGAATCTGTTTGAAAATCCTTGGAACAGTTTCAACATTGTGGGCAAATACTTCTGGAGCCGCATCGAAAACCCTTTGGAGATGAATTGGGTTTCCAGAGAAATCTGGCACCAAGATCTCAACACCCGTGCCGGGGGATTGTGAGTGAATTTGCCGAATCGTTTCGGCATAGAGCCAGCTTCCCTCATCTTCAAGATCATCTCGTGCAACTCCAGTAACGGTTGCATATCGCAATTGCATCGATTTGACGGATTCGCCTACGCGTCGCGGTTCATCGGTATCTAGGTCGGCCGGCTTGCCGGTGTCGATCTGGCAAAAATCACAGCGACGAGTGCACTGGGAGCCACCAATTAAGAATGTCGCTTCGCGATCCTCCCAACATTCAAAGATGTTCGGGCAGCCCGCTTCCTGGCAAACCGTATGTAATCCTTCGGATTTAACCAGGGATTGCAGGGCTTTATATTCTGGGCCCATTTTTGCAGTGGTCTTAATCCACTCTGGCTTTTTTTCAATCGGAACAGATGCGTTTCGCACTTCGAGACGAAGAAGTTTACGTTCGGGTTTGTCGTTCATCGTCTCAATTCAATCTCGCCAAGGTGCTTTTGGATTACTTCAATCGCCATAGCCGGAGTTACTTCGCGTCCAGCCTGTAACGAAAGTGTCGTGGTTTTTGCATCACGGATACCACAGGCAATTATCGTCTCATAAGGATCAAGTGAATTGTTGCAGTTGAGTGCAAAGCCATGCATTGTCACTTTTTCTGCCACCCGAATGCCAATGGCGGCAACTTTTTCGTAGGCACCATCGACGTTCACCCAAACACCGCTCCGGCCACCCACACGCTCTCCGACAATGCCAAATTCCGCGATTGAATTAATAAGCACTTGCTCAAGCCAGCGCACGTAACCAACTACGTCGATTGGTTCGGGCAATTTCATTATTGGGTAGCCAACAAGCTGCCCTGGACCGTGCCAGGTAATTTTGCCACCTCGGTCGACATCAATTACCGGGGTCCCATCCGTTGGTCTCTCTTCGTCTTCCGTGCGTTTCCCCGCGGTGAAAACAGAACTGTGCTCTAGCAGGAGCACGGTATCCGAGATTTCGCCTTTTGCCACGCGATAATGGACGGATTTTTGAAGTTGCCAAGCCTCTTCGTAATCTACGAAGTTTGGGGAGAGTCCAACGACTTCAAAGCTTGGCATTCTTCTAGTTTAAATCCACACGCCTGTGAATTATTCCCCAGATATTCCTTGCCGGCAGTCCATGTTTGTCGCTTGGGTTTTTACTGTTGTTATGTCGCTCAAGGAAATCTACTTCGATTCAGGGATAGTCCATACCGTCAAGTTCAATCACTTGTGGGAGAGTTGGCCAATTGCCATGAGGTCGGCAGAGGCTTCAGGGCACACGCCTAGACCCGTGAGGATCGGCACGCGCCGGGTCGTTCTGGCCACGGAAACACCACAACCGAAGCGAATGAATTACCTTCCTATTTCCATCGCTTTGGTGGTAGTCACTTCGGTTGCTTACTTCACTATAAATCCTGCGCAAAATCCACCGGTTGAGGCTGTGCCAGTTGAAGTGCCTTGTAAACCTTTAGAAGATGCGGTGAATTTGATAAAAAGTGATGGCATTTTCATCTACGGTAATTGGTCCTTCTCGCTCACGGAAGTCTTGGGCAGCGGAAACATCAGTCACTATAAATTTGTTGCGTCGTGCAAAGACTTCAAGAGCGTCGGAACCCTCACTGCCAGTAGCTATAGCGATGGCTTCAGGATAAAAAAATTGACCCCCACCTATTGATGGGGGTCAACTTTCATCTGAATTAGATTCCTAGGTTTGCAGAGAAATTCGCTTCCTCTAGTCGGGTTTTTACATCGACTAGGAAACGACTTGCATCTGCTCCGTCCACGAGACGGTGATCGTAGGAGAGTGCTAGGTAGACCATGCTTCGGATAGCAATAGTGTCTTGACCATCTGCTCCAGGTACAACCACAGGGCGCTTAGTGACAATACCGGTGCCTAAGATTGCGACCTGAGGAAGGAACACAACCGGAGTATCGAACAACGCACCACGCGAACCTGTGTTGGTCAATGTGAATGTGCCACCACCAAGTTCGTCTGGCTTTAGCTGGTTGTTGCGAGTGCGTGCGGCAAGATCAGCAATCTGACCCGCAATCTGCGCAATGTTCAAAGTCGAAGCATCACGAATAACCGGAGTCAGAAGTCCCTTTTCTGTGTCAACAGCAAAGCTGATATTTTCGGTCGGGTGGTAAACGATGTTTTCGCCGTCGATAGTTGCATTGAGCTTCGGGTGAGCGCGCAATGCTTCTGCTGCTGCTAAAGCGAAGAACGGCATGAAGTTCAACTTGCCACCTGTCGCTGCAACAAATGCTGGTTGCACGGCAGCTCGTAGGTTTGCAATGCGTGTGACATCAACTTCAACCACGGTGGTCAATTGCGCAGTTGCCTGCATCGAAGCCACGGCACGCTCAGCAAGTACTTTGCGCAGACGCGACATTGGTTCAGTGGTTCCGCGAAGTGCAGACGCCGAAGCAGCCACGTGCGGGGCTGCAGAAGCAACTGGTGCTTCCACCGGTGCTGCGTAGACCGGTGCTGCTGGTGCACTGCCGCTAGTTGCAGCAAGGACGTCTTCCTTGCGAATTCGTCCGCCAACTCCGGTGCCGCTCACGTTGTGAAGATCGATTCCGTTTTCGTTGGCTAGCTTGCGAACCAATGGCGTTACGTAACCGGCGTCACTGTTGGATACCACTGGCGCTGCGACAGGAGCCGCCACCGGCGCTGAAACTGGAGCTGAAACTGGAGCTGCCACCGGAGCTGGGGCTGCAGGGGGAGGCGTCACCGGAGCAGACACAGGCTCTGGAGCTGGCGCCGGTGCTGGAGTTGGTTCGGCAACAGGTGCGGCTGGTGCGGGTGCTGCTCCGGAACCGCTACCGATAATTGCGAGTACTGCACCTACTTGGACAGTCTCGTCTTCCTGAACCAAAATCTGCTCGATAACTCCGGCAACAGGTGAAGGAATCTCGGTATCGACTTTGTCTGTCGATACTTCTACTAGCGGTTCATCAACCGCGATTGAGTCGCCGACCTTCTTCAGCCAACGGGTGACAGTACCTTCGGTTACGCTTTCGCCCAGCGCTGGAAGTACAACTGATTCGCTCATGTTTTTCTTTGCTCCTGTAATTAAGCGTGTGCGTGAAGTGGCTTGCCGGCAAGAGCAAGGTGAGCTTCGCCGATGGCTTCGTTCATGGTTGGGTGGGCGTGGATGAGAGTTGCGACGTCTTCTGGATACGCTTCCCAGTTGACGATGAGTTGTGCTTCACCGATTTGCTCGCCCACGCGAGAACCGATCATGTGAACACCAACTACTGGTCCGTTGTTCTGACGGATCAGTTTGATAAAGCCAGCAGTACCAAGAATCTGACTCTTGCCATTTCCGCCGAGGTTGTACTCGTAGGTTGAGATGTTATCCGCCCCAAACTTCTCTGCAGCCTTAGCCTCAGATAGCCCTACCGAGGCGATCTCTGGCTCGCAGTAGGTGACCTTAGGAATACCTGATTCATCGATCACTGCTGGGTTTAGACCTGCGATTTCTTCTGCAATAAAGATGCCCTGCTGGAAACCACGATGTGCCAGCTGAAGCCCAGGAACAATGTCGCCAGCGGCGTAAACGCCTGGGACGCTAGTTTGTAGTCGGTCATTTGTCAGAACGTAACCGCGGTCCATAGCGATTCCATTTTCTTCGTAACCAAGACCGGCAGTGTTTGGTCCGCGACCAACGGCTACCAGAAGAAGTTCTGCCTCTAGCTTTTCGCCGGATTCAAGAGAAACTACTACACCGTTTTCGTGCTGCTCTACTCCCGAGAATCGCACGCCGGTTTTGAATTCAATGCCACGCTTGCGGAACGCACGCTCTAGAGCCTTGCTTACGGATGCATCTTCGTTGGGAACAAGCGTTGGTAGACCTTCGATGATTGTTACTTCAGTACCGAAAGAACGCCAGATCGAGGCAAACTCAACACCGATAACTCCGCCACCAAGAACAATTACCTTGTCTGGCACAAATGTCATCTGCAGTGCGTGCTCAGAGGTGATTACACGTCCACCAATTTCAAGGCCTGGAAGTGAACGTGAGTATGAACCGGAGGCAAGAATGACATTGGTCCCGGTGTAAGTGTCTCCACCAACCTGAATTGTCTTTGGTCCTACTAGCTTTCCCTCGCCAGAAACGACTGTGACGTTCTTGGAGTTAACCAGTCCGGTGAGACCCTTGAAAAGTCGGTCCACGATTCCATCGCGGTAGGTGTTCACGACGTTCATGTCGATCGAGCCGAACTGGGCGTTAATTCCGTAGTGACTCGCATCCTTGACGACGTCTGCAACTTCGGCAGCGTGAAGCAGGGCTTTAGTTGGGATACAACCGCGGTGCAAACAGGTACCGCCGAGCTTGTCTTTCTCAATAAGTGCAACAGACTTGCCCAGCTGAGCCGAACGCAGTGCAGCGGCATATCCACCGCTACCGCCACCGAGAATTACTAGATCAAAATTGTGCTCGGCCAAGACAGACTCCCATACAGAAAATAAGCGAACATTCCAACTTTACTACCGTCAGATAGGGCTTTCTGCCCCGCGTCTGACTACTTAGCGCACTGTTCGGCGATAGTAATAAGTGTTCGAACGTATGAACCAGATGCTCCTCTTGGGATGTACCCGTAACCAGCACCGTCATTATCGGCCGGACCGGCAATGTCCAGGTGCGCCCAGTCAATCGTTTGATTTGAATTAGGGGTCTTTTTGCCAATGAATTCGCGAAGGAAGATTCCTCCGAAGAGCATTCCTCCGGCGGTGTTTCCGACTTTGGCATTTTGTAGATCGGCAATCTCTGAGTTCATTAGGGTACGAAGTTCCTCAGGCATTGGCATGTGCCAAGCAAGTTCACCCGCGGTTTTTGCAGCTTTTTGAACTATTTGCACGGCCTTGTCGTCACCCATCAAGCCCGCATAGCGAGCTCCTAGGGCAATTCGCTGAGCTCCGGTCAGTGTGGCTACATCAACGATGAGATCCGGATGGGCTTCACTTGCAAGAGCAAGGCCATCGGCCAGCACGAGACGCCCCTCGGCGTCGGTGTTGGTCACCTCAATAGTTTTTCCGTTGCGCACTTTGATCACGTCGCCCGGTCGAGTCGCGGTACCGGAAGGCATATTTTCAGCCAGGCAAAGGTAAGCGGTGGTGTGAACTTTCACCTTTAGTCGAGCAATCGCGATGATTGCGTTCAAAATCGTCGCTGCTCCGGTCATGTCATATTTCATTCCAAGCATTGACGCAGCGGGCTTCAGTGATAATCCACCGGTGTCGTAGGTTATGCCCTTACCAACTAGGGCAAGCTTGAATTTTGCCCCAGAAGGCTTGTATTCAAGCTTCACTAGGCGGGGAGGGCGAACCGAGCCCTTACCAACGCCAATTAGCCCCCCGAAACCGCCTGAGGCCAACTTCTTCTCATCAAGAACAGTCACGCTAATCTGGGCTCCACGCACCAACTTGTTGACTGCAGTAACGAAGCTCTGCGGATATAGATCGTTCGCTGGCATCGAGACTAAATCGCGGGTGTCATGTACAGCGTTACTTAGGATTTCGACACGGGTGAGGGTTGCAGGCTTGACCTTTAGTTTGGTCAGCACTGTGCAATTCTGAGGTGGAATTTTTTTGGCGGACGACTTGTAGCTGTCGTAGTGGTAATGACCAATTGCGTAACCTTCGAGCATTGCGGTCACCTCGGCCTCGTCCTTGAGTGGGATGTCTAGGTAAACCTGGCGAAATTCACCCAAGGATCTGCCAATTACTCCGCCCGCGTAGCGAAGTGAATCCAGATTTCCTAGTTCGGCACCTCCGAGAAGTGCGATAACTGAGCCGTTTGGCCCGGGCACACGGGTAATCGCATCAGGTGCGTGCTTTGCGCCGAGTTTCGCCAAGTCGTGCTCCGCGGTCAAACCAAGTTCAATCAAATTCGAAATTGCTGCCAGTTTCGAATTTTTCTCGCTTAGTGCTACCACAACTACGGATTCTTTATTGAGCTTCGGCGCAACAGCGGCAACCTTTATCAAATGCTTAGCCATGGCTTCACTCTAACCCCGCTCTTAGAATAAGTACGTGGTTAATCCAAGCGAGTTGTATGAGTTGCACGACGATGATTTTGACGTTCCGCGCGGTCTGCACCTAATTGCTGGTTTGACCGGTTTTACCGATTCCGGTTCCACCATTTCTCAACTTGGAAATCACATTTTCGACAAGCTCGACTATCGCGTAGTGGCGATGTTCGAAAATGATGAGCTACTGGATTACCGTTCACGACGCCCTGTGATGTTTTTTGAAAAAGATCACATCTCATCATACGAACCACAGGTTCTTGCGCTTTATCTAGTCACCGATGAAGTAGGACAAAAATTTTTGTATCTGCACGGATACGAACCCGATTTCAAGTGGGACGCATTTGTGGATGCGGTTTTAGAGATCGTAGACATTTTCGAAGTCTTAGATTTCACTTGGGTACATTCAATTCCATTCCCAATTCCACATACTCGCCCAATCAGCGTCACAGTCTCCGGAAACCGTAAAGACTTAATCGATGCTGTATCTGAATGGAAACCTCAAACCCAGGTTCCCGGAAACGTTTTGCACTTACTTGAGTTTCGTTTTACGCAAGAAGACATACCGTCGGCTGGCTTCGTGATGCTTGTCCCGCATTACCTGAGCGACGTTGAGTACCCTCAGGCGGCTGTCGCCGCATTCGAGAGAATCACTGCTGCTACAGGATTAGTTTTCCCAACCGACTCATTGCGTGAAGAGGGAACTAAATTCAATCAAGAGTTGGCCAAGAACATTTCAGAGAATCCTGAACTTGCCAAAATGGTATCTACTCTTGAAACCGGCTACAACAATGATCAATCAGGTACGTTTAGCCCCAAGATTCAAAGACCAGAAACCAACGTTCCGAGTGCAGATGAGATTGCCGCGGAGCTGGAAGATTATCTGTCTTTGAAGAGAAAACAAAGCAACGAAGAACCAACGAGTGACTAAGCAGCGCCACTCAGGCGTTGTGATGGCAGCGACAACACTCGCATATGTTCTTTCAACCTTTACGCGCGGCTCCTTGGCAGCTGCTGCTATTCCTGCTTCCGAGCAGTTTGGCGTTGGTGCCTCAGCACTCGGTGCACTAGTTGTTTTTCAGGTAATGGTTTATGCCGCCATGCAAATTCCTGTAGGAATTCTGCTCGATAAATTCGGGCCTCGACTTCTTCTTATTTGCGGTGCTTCACTGATGATGATTGGTCAATTCGTAGTCGCACAGGCGGAACTGATCAACGTCGCATATGTAGGTCGCATGTTGGTCGGAGTGGGGGACGCCGCAACTTTTGTTTCGATGCTTCGTCTAATTCAAGATTGGAATTCACCAGCGCGAGCCGGAAAGCTTCAACTAATGATGACTAATCTTGGTCAATTTGGACAGATTCTCGCCGCCATTCCTTTTGCGCTGCTGCTGTCTTTCGCTGGTTGGCAAACTGCGTTTAGCATCGCGGCAATGATTTCGCTTCTAGGAGGCATCGCAATTTTTCTAGGAATTCGTTCAGACTCACCGCCCGGTGTTCAACATCACTCTGGGCTCACGCTTCGCCAATCAATCAGTCAACTCGGTGTGAACTTGAAATATTCTGGTACACGCATGTGTTTCTGGATCATGTTTGTTTCGCAATCATCTGGAACTGTTTTTGCACTCTTCTGGGGCGTGCCGTTTCTGATTAAAGGGCAAGGACAAACCTCAGACTTCGCTTCGAGCATGTTGTTGATTCAGTTCGCTTTAGCAGTCATTTTGGGTTTGGTACTCGGACAGATCGTTGTGCATCGAAAGCACTGGCGTGTTCCAATTTTCCTTACGGTGGGCTTCCTTCAAATGGGAAGTTGGATGCTGCTTGCCCTTTTGTCAGGTCACGCACCAGTTTGGCTACTTCTGCTCGTAGTTGCCAGCATTGCCAGCGGAGCACCAGCTTCAATGATTGCAATGGATTTTTCTAGGCTCATAATTCCAGCCGAAAGACGCGGTTCCGCCAACGGATTCATTAACGTTGGAGGTCACGCTGCCACGTTTATCATGATGGCCCTTGCCGGTTGGGTACTAGATCTAGTGCAAACTTCGACCGGCTCATCTTCGCCTTTTACGTTTGAAGGGTTTCGATGGGCAATGTCTACGCAAGTAGTGGTCCTGTTATTTGGGATTTTCATGTTCCTTGTCGAATACCGCAAGACCCAACGAACCGTTGCCCTCTAGGGAATGAATCAACGTTCTTTTCAGTTCTACACACTGTAAATGCGCGTCAATTAGGCCTAATCGGCCAGTTCATGACATAATTACAGAAATAGACCCAGTCAATCCTTTTGGACTTGACATGGGTCCAAGTTATGCCCGTTTCACCCCAACCTGGAGGTTTTCGATGGCTAAAGCGACTGATAGCGGCAAAAAGCGCGGCTTTCTCACCGGTTTGCTTGGCAATTCGAAGGCCAAGCCACAAGCCTCAACCTCGGAAAGCAAAGCCATTAGCACTCCCGCCAAGAAGACCACTCCTAAGCCTGCAGTCAAGAAGGTAGCAAAGCCTGCTTCGGCAACGCTAAAACCTGCGGCCAAGCCTGTTGCGAAGAAAGCAACTTCAGCTAAGCCTGCCGCTAAGCCAGCAGCCAAGAAGGCAGCGCCAGCCAAAGCTTCTGCCAAGCCAGCGGCGAAGAAAGCAGCGCCGGCTAAGCCTGCCGCTAAGCCAGCCGCGAAGAAAGCAGCGCCGGCTAAGCCTGCCGCTAAGCCAGCTGCCAAGAAGGCCACATCGACTAAGCCAGTCGCTAAGCCAGTGGCTAAGCCAGCCGCGAAGAAGTCAACTCCTGCGAAAGCAGCGGCAAAACCCGTCGCTAAGAAAGTTGTTCCGGCTAAGCCTGCAGCAAAGCCAACTGCTAAGCCAGCAGCTAAGGCCGTAAAGAGCACAGGACCAGCCGCAAAGAGCAAGCCTGTCAATAAGGAAAAGCCGACTAAAGCAATTAAGGGTGGCAAGAAGGCAAGCGTCGATGATGAAGATGACGAAGAGCTTGATGACGAAGATTTAGAACCGGTTGAAGAGATTGTCGCCGAGGCCGTCTCTGCTGTCGATCTAACGGCAGACGAAGAAGTCGTTCCTGAGGTCGAAGACGAGCACACTGAAAAGCCTGCGGACTTGCCAGAAGATGCACTTATCATCAGCCATAAAGACGACGATGACATTCCGGTACAGACTACTTCGATTACTGGCGCAACTGCCGACCCGGTAAAGGACTACCTCAAGCAAATCGGTAAAGTTGCGCTGCTAAATGCTGAGCTCGAAGTTGACCTTGCCAAGCGCATCGAAGCCGGTCTTTTTGCCGAAGAGAAACTTGCTACCGATAAGAAGATGAGCAAGGAAACTGAGCGCGATCTTCGCTGGGTAGTTAAGGACGGGCAGCGTGCTAAGAGTCACTTGTTGGAAGCTAACCTGCGATTAGTAGTTTCGTTGGCTAAGCGCTACACCGGCCGTGGAATGCAATTCCTGGATCTAATCCAAGAAGGAAATCTTGGTTTGATCCGTGCGGTGGAAAAATTCGATTACACCAAGGGGTACAAGTTCTCGACCTACGCAACTTGGTGGATTCGTCAGGCAATTACTCGCGCGATGGCCGACCAAGCTCGCACGATTCGTATTCCTGTTCACATGGTTGAAGTGATCAACAAGCTTGCCCGAGTGCAGCGTCAGCTACTTCAAGACCTGGGTCGTGAACCTTCACCAGAAGAGCTAGCCAGGGAACTCGACATGACTCCTGAGAAGGTTGTTGAGGTTCAGAAGTACGGACGCGAACCAATTTCACTTTCTACTCCACTTGGAGAAGATGGTGACAGCGAATTCGGGGACTTGATCGAAGACGTCGAAGCTGTTTCACCGGTCGACGCCTCGGTTGCCCGTGCGCGCAATGAAGAAATTGAGCGCTTGCTTGCTGGCCTTACAGAGCGCGAAGCAATCGTAATCAAGTCGCGCTACGGATTGGTCGATGGAATTTCGAAGACGCTGGACCAAATTGGTGAAGATCTAGGTGTTACTCGCGAGCGTATTCGCCAGATTGAAGCAAAGACCATGTCCAAGCTGAAGCACCCGTCTCGCGCACAGGCACTCAAGGACTTCCTGGGTCAGTAAATGATCTATCTGCCGGCGATAGCTCTCAGTCGCTTGGCGCGAGTCGCAATCAGGCGCTTCCGCCCAGGTGGAGGTTCGGCTCTGCCCGGACTATTGCTCAGTAAAGTCGCTCCCAAGCTTTTGGCCAAGAATCTTCGTGCATTTCCCCAGGGAGTTGTCGTAATTACCGGTTCGGCTGGAAAATCGACAACTACCAAGATGGTCGTAGCAATCGTGAGAGCACACGGATTAGAGGTTTTTACTAACCCATCGACGGCGAACATTCGTCAAGGATTCTTCTCTTCCATTATTGAAAAATCAGATCTCTTTGGTCGTATTCCTGGGGATATTGCGATTCTTGAAATGGATGAAGGGCACGCTGAATCGATCACGACCGAAGTTAATCCGAGGATTGTGACTCTCCTGAATGTGCTCGAGGATCAGCTCGACCGATTTATAGAGCCAAGTGTTGTTCGTGGCAAGTTGCAATCAGTTGCTAGCAGAGCAACGCAGTCTGTTCTTTTGAATGCCGATGACCAAAACATTTTGATGATCGAAGGCTCGACCTCGCTCCCTAGGAAAATTTGGTTTGGCATCAACTCATCGGTAAGTCAGGGGAGCGATCTTGGAGTTGCTCCAACTTACGCCAATCCGCTGCCTCGTCCGCAGGTGCAAGCGGAAGTGCAATCACTAAACGGTAAGCGCTGTTCGGTGATTCTCGGTGAACGCGAGGTAATTTTTGATTTGCCAAACCGTGGCTTGCATTACGCCTTAGACGCCGTAGCTGCGCTCAGCACTGCGAAGGAAATTCTTGGAGACAAGTTTGACCTGGTGTTGGCAGAAAAGGTCTTGGATGAGTTACCACCCGTCTTTGCGCGAGGTGAAGTGGTGCATATCGGAGATGTACCAGTGGAATTTGTGTTGGTACAAAATCCAACCAGCTTTCAATTGAATCTGGACAACCTCGATCTTCCGTTAGATCGGTTGATGATTGCGATTGGTCGAGATGTTCACGATCCATCGTGGTTATGGACGGTCGACCTAAGTCGATTGGATCGCGTGGATGTAATCAGCGGTTACAACTACGCGGAATTGGGCTTACGCCTGATTTACGCAGACGTTCAAATTGATGAGGTTGTACCGGATCTCTTTGAGGCCTTTGACAAGTTCATGGCTCTTCCTGAGCCAAGTCACGGCGTGAGAACCGTGGTATTTTCAGCCGACGCAATGCGCCGATTGAGGCGGCACCTTGGCTTTACCAGTCCGGATGAGGTGGAGCGTTGATCAAGATATTGCAACTCTTCCCAGATCACCTCGACCTAAACGGTGATGGTGGAAATGCCCAAGTACTCCTAAAACGCACTGCGTGGGGTAGTCTCGCGGCTGAATTGTCGGCACTTTATCCAGGCCAAAACCCAAATGAACGTCCGGATGTTGTAATCATTGGCCATGGTTCATCCGCTGCTTGGAAGCAGGTCTACGGCGAATTTGCTCGCCTGGTGCCGGTTCTTGCAGCTTGGATGAATCGCGGAACCCAAGTAATCGCAGTATCGACCGGGTTTGCTGCACTCCATGGCTTAGTTGCCGATCTTCCGAAATCTGTAAGTAAGACTCAGCGCAAGTCAATTTTTGTCGTTGAAGAATTTGAGGGACAAGAAGTTTTCGGGTACCTAAATTCTGACTTGGACTTGCCAAACATCGTGAGACACGGGAACTTGATTGGCACAATGTTGCACGGTCCAATCCTCGCCAAGAACACGTGGTTAGCAGACCAAATAATTGAAAAGGTCCGGGGTAACAGCCCTCGAAATAATGTGAATACAGCAAAACTTGACCAAATAGAGTCTTTGGCAGAAGCGGCGAGAGAATTAGCCGCTGAGCAAGCTAAGGGCTAAACCCTAACGGGAGAGAAGCTTCTCTGTCTCGTCGTGCCATGAGATGGCAATCGGTTCTAGAGCCTCACGCTTTTCATTACCGTGGTGTCCGCAGAACAACAGCTCGCCAGAAGCCAACTCAACGCGAATGTAAGCCTGTGCGCCACACTCATCGCAGCGGTCCGCAGCAGTTAGTTCTGGGGCCTGAGTTGATTCTTCGGTGATTTCTGTTTCAATGTTCATTGATTTTCCTTTCGGTGCATCTATCTCAACACACCAGAGCGACATTTCGGGCAACGTGTCGCACTATTTCGCTAACTGCGAAGTGAACAAATACTGGTTCGTGTAAATTCCAGGCAATCACTGGGCTCGCGGGTAGCATTACGGGGTGTCTAAGAGCGAATATTCAGCCCGCCACCTCAGTGTTTTAGAGGGGTTAGAGGCCGTTCGCAAGCGTCCGGGTATGTACATCGGTTCTACCGATTCGCGCGGACTTATGCACTGTCTTTGGGAGATTATTGATAACTCCGTCGACGAAGCCCTTGCTGGCCACGGCGATGAAATTAGCATCGTTTTGCACGACGATGGCAGCGTGGAAGTGCGTGACAAAGCGCGCGGAATTCCAGTTGATATCGAGCCGAAAACCGGTCTGAGTGGTGTTGAGGTAGTTTTCACTAAGCTCCATGCCGGAGGCAAGTTTGGATCAGGTTCTTACGCGGCTTCAGGTGGTTTGCACGGTGTAGGCGCGTCAGTAGTTAACGCACTTTCCGAGCGACTCGACGTAGAGGTCGACCGCGATGGTAAAACCTACGCAATGTCCTTCCGCCGAGGTGAACCTGGAATTTTCGATGATTCAAAAGGCATAAAGCCGAGCAATAAATTTAAGCCATTCGAGGATGGCAGCATCCTTCGTGAGGTCGGAAAAGTTGGAAAGAACGTTACTGGTACCCGAGTTCGCTATTGGGCAGATCCTCAGATTTTCATCAAGGATGCGAATTTCAGCAGCGAGGATCTTTTCAATCGCGCTCGTCAAACGGCTTTCCTTGTGCCTGGGCTTGGTATTCACATCGAAGATCAGCGCGGCGAGGCAATTGAGAAACAGGATTTCAAATTTGCAGGTGGAATTGTTGAATTTGCTAACTATCTCGCCAAGGACGCAAACCTAACTGCTACATGGAGACTTTCTGGTTCGGGTGAATTCAGCGAGACCATACCGGTTCTTGATGAATCAGGCGACATGGTCAGTCGTGAAGTAACCAGAAATTGCGAAGTTGATGTCGCTGTTCGCTGGGGTACCGGATACGACACTGAAATCAAATCGTTTGTAAACATTATTGCCACGCCAAAGGGCGGCACGCACATCGCCGGATTTGAGCAGGCGTTGATGAAGTCACTCCGAGCACAAATAGATACCAACGCACGTAAATTGAAAGTTGGTAATGACAAGGTCGAGAAGGAAGACATTCTCACCGGGCTTACCGCCGTTGTCACCGTGCGCCTTGCTGAACCTCAATTCGAAGGTCAAACCAAAGAGGTTTTGGGCACACCTGCCGTGCGAAACATCGTTGCCAACGTTGTAAGCAAGGCGCTGAACGATCGCTTCGCCAGCGGCAAGCGCGACGACAAAGCTCAGTCAGCACTTTTGCTAGAGAAGATTGTCGCCGAGATGAAATCCCGTGTATCTGCCCGAGCACACAAAGAGACCCAGCGCAGGAAGAATGCATTGGAGTCTTCATCGCTACCAAGCAAATTGGTGGATTGCCGCACGCAGGAGACTGGCATATCCGAACTCTTCATCGTTGAGGGTGATTCGGCTCTTGGTACAGCAAAGCTGGCGCGAAACAGTGAGTATCAGGCACTATTGCCAATACGAGGAAAAATTCTCAACGTGCAGAAGTCTTCGGTATCGGACATGCTTTCCAATGCTGAGTGTGCTTCTATCATTCAAGTTATCGGAGCGGGTTCCGGTCGAAGTTTTGACCTAGACCTAGCTCGGTATGGCAAGGTCATTCTGATGAGCGATGCAGATGTTGATGGCGCTCACATTCGAACCCTGCTGCTGACACTCATATATCGGTACATGCGGCCTCTACTTGAAGATGGAAGGGTTTTTGCTGCCGTTCCGCCACTGCACCGTGTTGAGGTGATTAACGCAGGTTCAAAGGCCAACGAAGTCATTTATACCTACTCGCAGCAAGAGCTCGAACAGCTTTTGCAGAAGTTAGAAAAGGCTGGCAAACGCTACAAGGAACCAATTCAGCGTTACAAGGGTCTTGGTGAAATGGATGCCGATCAGTTAGCGGAAACCACAATGGATCGTTCCAGAAGAACTCTTCGCCGCGTTCGAATCGAAGACGCTGAAATGAACGACAAGGTATTTGAACTCTTGATGGGCAACGAAGTTGCTCCGCGTCGCGACTTCATCATCGACTCAGCCGACAGTTTCGAACGCGATCGTATCGACGCTTGAGTCTTTAGCGACTGCCTAGCCCACCAAGTGCGCTAGTAATTTTGGTACCGGACGCGTCCCTCTTGGCTGGCTCCAAATCCAAATCAATTGGTTTTCCATCAACCGTGGCAGCAAGAGCATCTGCGTTACCCACCCAAGCAAAATACAGTTGGTTTTCATTTCGAATGAACTTGTGCGCGCGAACTCCGCTGGTTGAGCGACCCTTGCTTGGGAATTCTGAGAGTGGTGATGCCTTCGCCGAGCCCGGATCCGTCCCCGGAAGGGCGTCTGAATTGTTCGCGGCGGTAACCACAATTGCTTCTGGTGCTGTGCAGCCGAAGTAAATTGCATTGGCGTCTTTACCCATGCTCATGCCAGAGATACCAGCCGCCCCGCGACCAGTAGGGCGCACGGAATCCGCGTTAAATCTGAGTAGTTGTGCATCCGAGGTTATGAAGACATACTCCTTTGAGTAGTCACCCTGACATGCGCCAATTACCTCATCGCCTGGCTTAAGCGCAATGATTTCGAACTCGTGCTTTGCAGGCCAGTCGTTACTCAATCGTTTGACCACTCCGCGCTTGGTACCGATGGCCAACTTTGCGTTGTCATCGAGTACGAAAGCATGCAGCAGTCGCTCTTTCTTTGCTAAACCAAGGAAGTCGGCTGCCTTGGCTCCACCGGCCAGATCGGTCGGATCTGAAACGGCGGGAATATCCGAAGCGTGAATACGAATAATTCGGCCGGCGCTCGTTACAAAACCAATGTCGCTTCGAGTAGTGGTTTTAAATCGGTCTGCGATTGCATCGTGACGTTTGCGCTTTGAACCAACAATCTCTGAAAGATCTTCTGAATCGAAGCGAGTGATCATGCCGGTAGTGGTGACACGAATAATTGTCGGCCCATCGGCTAACTGGGCATCCATGCCAGTGACTTTTGCCGCTGATACCGGCTTCACTTCCTCGAAATCCGTGATTAGTGTTGTGCGGCGCGGTTCGCCGTATTTATCTGCGACTGCTTCGAGCTCGTCAGAAACCAATCCTTCCAGCACTTCTTTGCTAGCCAGAATTTTCTTGAGTTCCTTGATGTCTGCAAGGAGTTCTTTTTTCTCTGTTTCCAGCTCGATTTGCGAGAACTTGGTGAGTCTGCGTAGTCGAAGTTCCAAGATGTATTCGGCCTGCAATTCGCTCAAGTCGAATACTTTACGGAGTTTTGTTCGAGCTTCGTCTACTTCGTCGCTGGTGCGGATTACTTGAATGACCTCATCAATATTGAGGGTTGCGATAAGTAAACCTTCGACCAGATGAAGTCGAGCTTCCCGCTTTCCGAGGCGATTCGCGGTGCGTCTGGTGGTTACCTCTAAGCGATGATCGAGGTAAACCCGGAGCATTTCCTTGAGTCCCAAGGTTGCCGGGCGGCCTTTCACAAGTGCAACGTTGTTGATTCCGAATGAATCTTCCATTGGTGTAAATCGGTAAAGCAGGTCGAGGACCACCTGCGGATCAAAACCGGTTTTGAGGTCGATTACCAATTTCAATCCATTGGTGCGATCGGTGAGGTCGGTTACGTCTGAAATGCCTTGAAGTTTCTTCGAATTCACACCGTCTTTGATGCGCTCAATTACTTTTTCAGGGCCAACCAGATAGGGAAGCTCTGTAACTACGAGACCCAGCTTGCGTTGAGAAACGGACTCGACAGAAACACGTGCTCGCGTCTTAAACGAACCTTTTCCGGTTTCGTAGGCCTCCTTCACGCCATCGAGGCCCATAATGATTCCACCGTTTGGTAGATCAGGACCTGGCACGTACTTCATGAGTTGTTTGACGGTGGCTTCTGGGTTGGCCAGCAGAAAACGAGCTGCGGCAATCACCTCGCGCAGGTTGTGCGGCGGCATGTTTGTTGCCATACCAACAGCGATGCCGGAGGAGCCATTAACCAGAAGGTTTGGGAACGCTGCCGGAAGCACCTCGGGCTCGGTTAGCTGGGCGTCGTAGTTTGGCTTGAAGTCGACGACGTCTTCGTCGAGTCCTTCGTTCATCAGTAGCGACGCGGCAGAAAGTCGTGCTTCGGTGTAGCGCGCTGCCGCTGGGCCGTCGTCGAGGCTGCCAAAGTTACCGTGTCCATCAATCAGAGGTACACGGAGGCTAAACGGCTGAGCCATGCGAACCAGGGCGTCGTAAATGGCGGCGTCGCCGTGTGGGTGTAATTTACCCATCACCTCGCCAGTGACACGGGCAGACTTTACGTGTCCACGGTCTGGACGTAGACTCATTTCACCCATCTGGTAAATGATCCGTCGGTGCACGGGTTTGAGACCGTCTCGGGCGTCAGGAAGTGCACGTGCGTAGATGACCGAATAGCTGTACTCCAGGAATGATTCCTGCATCTCTTTAGAGAGATCAATGTCGAGAATCTTCTCGTCCGGGGTTTCTTTTGCGCTCATGTCTTCTCAGTGCTGTGGCAGACTTTTCGTAATGCCTACGATGCTACCCGCGTTACCACAGGCTTTCGGGAACCTGAAAGATGTGTTTCGCAGCGCCTACGACTCGATAAATGGTCGGCCCAATCCGCTCAATTTGCCAAGGGTAAAAAATGCATTGGTGATTATGGTGGATGGACTCGGTTGGGAAAACATAAACCAGTTTCCCGGTCACGCGCCGTTCATCAAGAAACACATGACTAAACATGCCAAGGGATTCTCAGGCTTTCCAAGTACCACGGCCGCGTCAATAGTGTCATCAGCCACCGGGGTTGAACCTAGCGTTCACGGATTTATCGGTTATCGAATTTTCGACAGAGCAAAATCAGAGTCAGTCAACCTGCTTACCGGCTTGGATTCCAATAGTGTTTCTAGGTATCTAAAAGTGCCCAACCTGTCAGAGCAAGCGCAGACCGTTGTTGTTAGTAGACCAGAGTACAGAGACTCAGGGTTTAGTTTTGCGACCTTCCCGAATTCTCGATTTATCGGTGAGGAGAATATCTCCAGTCGTTTCGATGTAGCAATTGAGGAATTGAATTCGGGTTCGGGCAAGGTTATTTACCTTTACGTTCCAGAGCTTGACCAGACGGCACATCGATTCGGTTCCCGCTCAGAAAAATGGGTTCAGCAATTAGAGCTTGTTGACTCTGAATTGAAAAAACTAATCTCCTTGGTTCAACCAAATCGAGGTGTTTTACTTACGGCGGATCATGGCGTAATTGATGTCCCAAATGAAGGGCACATCTATCTTGATGAGTGCCAAGTCCTAAGCGGTCGTTTACTTGATGTCGGCGGTGACCCGAGGGCTACTTTTCTTTACTTCGCGCCCGAGGTTGAAATTCAGGGTATGAAAAGGGAATTGAGGGCTTGGCTGGGCGAGACGGCTCATGTTGTGGATGTCTCTGAGTTGGTGGAGGCTGGCCTATACAGTTCGGATGTACTGGCCCACAGCAACATCAAACCAGACTTGGTGGTGCTCGCCGGCACCAAAAGAGCTACCTATCACCGCAATTTCGCCAAGCCAGCAAGTCTCAACATGATTGGCCAACACGGTGGGGTCAGCGTCGAGGAAATTACTATCCCAATACTGAAGTTGGCCAGTTACTCGTCGTCGCTCTTAGTTCCTTGAACAATCTCATCAAAGCTCGGGATACTTGGCCTACCTGAACGTCTAATCGGCGCAGGTGCTGGTGCTGGCAATTCTTCATCGCTCGAGGCAGCTTTCTCGGTGTCTTGAGCCTCGACCACATTGACTGCAACGGTTTGAGTTGTGCGCTCTTCGCGTTTCTTTTTCAGCGCATCTAGCAAGTCTTTTGAATCCGCTATGGGAGCTGCTTCCGATGCTGGTTTCTCTGTGGTTGCGCGGTCGCTTGCGCGGCCAATAGGAACGACTGTTTCCAATCTTTGCGTATCGGGTAGTGCGGCAGTTTCGATAAGTGGTGTGGCTGGAATGGCAGGTGCTTCATCAACTGGCTTGAGTTTCACCGGTTCGGTCAGTTGATTTTGAGTTGAAAGAGTGATCGCGAAGTCATTCTCAGGCGAAAGCAACAACTTCTTGACATCAAAAGACCACACCGCGCTTTGTTTTTGTCCATTGAGCGAGTAATTGACAGAGATTCGCCAGGTGTGGTTCTCATCCCTGAGTGTCGACCAGGTGACGTCATGCACGCCGCTGGCCGCCAATCGAGACGAAATGATCTCACCAAAACCGGTCTGACTCACCTCGTTATAGCGATCGCCGGCCACCGAAATGCGCACACCTAAAGCGGTGGCTAATACGTGGGTAAGTTCGTCGAGTACCGGTTGAGCAAATTTCTCAACATAATCTCTTGGATCGCCGCTCTTAGCTACTAATTGGTCAACTGAAGTACCTCCGCGAATAGCAGTTTGAATTTCGCGGGGAGTTAGGCGAATTGCTGAACTAGATGCTGCGATTGGAGTGCGAACAGCAGCTCGAAGGGTGTCGTCGATCAGGAGTCGGTGCCTGGTGCCGTCTTGAGACTCCAGAACTAGATGTTCGCCATCTGTACTGTTTATTCTCAATTCGTCCATTGGTAACTCCTTTTCCATGAAAGTTTCGCACCGTGAAGCCCAGAAACACGGGATTTCCGCGGGTGAGTGCGCTAATTCGAAATGATGTGACTAAACTCGGCGTTGCTTGTTTGCATTTTGAACGATTTAGTTGCAAACTATGCACGCCGAAGGGTATGTAACGAGAGGTAGGTATGGCAACCGACTACGACGCACCGCGTAAGAATGATGATGATGCAGAGTCACTCGACGCGATCAAAGAGCGCATTCCGGCTAAGACCGGTGGCACAGTCGACGTCGATGAAGCCGACCACGGAGATTTCTCCCTACCTGACGTCGTCAGTGAAGATCTCGATGTGGTTGTGGTGCCTCCGCAAACCGATGAGTTCACCTGCTCTGAATGTTTCATTGTGAAACACCGCTCTATGCTTGCCCCTAAGAAAGGCAAGTTTGGCGAAGTTTGCGTGGAGTGCGCCTAGCTGAGAGCAGCTCTGAGTCCCGCAGCATTTCGAGTTGAAATGAGCAAGTAGGGCGTTGGATCATCTGGGTCCGTAAGATCAATTTTCACCATCTCCGGAAGACCGTATTTGATAAAGACAAATGCACGAGCATCGAGCCGTGCGCCTCTCTCATAAAATTGCTCGCTCTTTGAAATCTCTGAGATTTCGCCAAGGAATTGTCTAGGAATAATTGCCGCGCCGAGTTGCAGTGAATCTTTAGAAACTTTGATGTGCTTCGAATTACTTAGTTTCATTAAGGTCGCTATTGCAGCAATAAGCAGACCAACTAGCGCGCCAACGTTTGTATTGAAGGGCGCTCCTACCAGCCACACTGCTGGGACTAGGAGAGTCAGCGGCAGAAATGATGCCACTCTTGGATATATCCATTCGCTAAATTCCAGTTCGGGAGCCATGAATTTAGACTACGCTCAAATTTTGATGAATGACCTTCCAGTCCTGCTTGTCAGTAACGCTGACGCTCCGGCATACGCGCATCCTGGCGATGCGGGGGCCGACTTGCGCAGTTCAGAAGCGGTGAACATTCCTCCCGGCGAAAGAAGAACCGTGAGTACCGGAGTGGCAATAGCACTTCCGGAAGGTTACGTTGGTCTAGTACACCCTCGCAGCGGTCTCGCCGCTAAAAATGGAGTGACTGTACTGAACGCTCCAGGCACCGTAGACGCAGCATATCGGGGAGAAATCAGGGTCACACTGCTAAACACCGATCTCCACCAGACGTTTGAAATCAAGCCAGGGGACAGGATTGCACAGTTGGTCATCCAGGCGGTTGAGAAGGCACATTTCATTCAAGTTGAAAGACTTCCGGAATCTCACCGCGGTGAGGGTGGATTCGGTTCCACGGGTATCAAATAATGAACGACAACAGCACTAGCTCGCTAGGCCCATTTGACTCTGAGGATATCTCAGCAGTTCGCCCTTACCTAGACTTTGGTTCTCTAAGAATCGAACCTAGAAATGATGTCTCAATTAGTGTCGAAGTAGAGGAGGGCACCAGCAAAGTTGTTGCCGTCACTCTTGATCATGCCGATTCCAAATTGCAACTCATGGTTTTCGCTGCACCGAAGACAGAAGGAATTTGGTCTGACATTCGTGCTGCAATTACTCAGAATGTTGAGGCACAGGGTGGATCGATTGAAGAGGGATTTGGTCCTGTCGGTATCGAACTTCGAGCTCAACTTCCTCTAGTTGACGATCAAGGTCGCGCGGCTGGTTTTCGACTTGCTCGATTCATTGGATTTGATGGACCACGCTGGTGTTTACGCGGAACCATTAGTGGTGCAGCGCTAACTGATTCGAATAGCGCAGATGCAGTTCACGAACTGTTTAGGTCCGTAATTGTTCATCGTGGCGATTCGCCATTACCTCCAAGTGAAGCACTTCCGCTAACCGTCCCCGCCGGATCAGTGCTCCCACCGGGAATGAAGTAAATGACTGAAAAACCCGAGTCGATCAAAAGCGAATCCGCAGCCGCGAGATTGGGCTTACGTCAGGTCGACGGCAAGACCGAATTCGATCACAAATCTCTACTTGTCTCAATGGGGGGCTGGCAGGGGATAATCGAGTCGATTGTTCCCGGCTTCGTTTTTGTGCTTATTTTTGCAATCACCAAAGATGCGAGTTTGGGGATTATTTGGGCGACGGTGTTATCGGTCGCGTTCATTTTGCTTCGTCTCTTGCGCAGGAAGCCACTGATTCAGGCCTTGAGCGGTCTGATCGGTATAGCCTTGGCTGCTTGGCTGGCCCTGCGAGACGGCGGTGCATCTCGTGATTATTTTCTAACTGGGTTCATTACCAACCTCGCGTATTTGGTGCCGTTGGGAATCTCAGTGCTCATCCGCTGGCCACTTGTGGGAGTCCTAATGGGGCTAGTGCTCGGCGAGGGCACTTCCTGGCGCAAAAACAGATACGAAGTGCGGGTCTTCACGGCTGCGACCTTGCTCTGGGTGGGTTTATTCGCCGGCAGGCTCCTGGTGCAGTACCCGCTCTACCTTGCCGACAATCTAACAGCTCTAGGAATCGCACGCCTGGCCATGGGGCTACCGCTATATGCGGCGGTTCTTTGGCTAAATTGGCTGCTGGTACGCGGGGTCATTAAACGCCGCCGCTAATGGTATTTTTGTCCTAGCAAAGTAGCTCAGATTGAGGATTTTCAATGTCACAGGTAAATAGTTTTGGTTCGGCCGCTCAACTTCAGGTGGGTGACAAGAGCTATCAGATTTTCCGACTTGATTCGGTAAACGCCAAGACCTTGCCTTATAGCCTCAAGATTCTTCTGGAGAACATGCTCCGCACAGAAGATGGCGCGAACATCACCGCAGACCACGTGAATGCATTGGTCAATTGGGTGCCGACTGATGAACCTGATACTGAAATTCAATTCACTCCGGCCAGAGTAATCATGCAGGACTTCACCGGCGTTCCATGTGTGGTTGACCTCGCAACTATGCGTGAGGCCGTTGCTGAACTAGGCGGAGATCCAAAACGAATTAACCCGCTCGCTCCTGCTGAACTTGTAATCGATCACTCAGTTGTGATCGACGTCGCAGGTTCTGCAGATGCGTTCGAGAAAAACGTCGAGTTTGAGTACGAACGCAATGGCGAGCGCTACCAGTTCCTTCGCTGGGGTCAAACAGCGTTTGATGACTTCAAGGTTGTCCCACCTGGCACCGGAATTGTGCACCAGGTAAACATCGAATACTTGGCTCGCACCGTTATGACTCGTGAAGTAAATGGAAAGTTGCAGGCATACCCAGACAGCTGTGTTGGAACCGACTCACACACCACTATGGTCAATGGCCTCGGTGTACTCGGTTGGGGCGTTGGTGGAATCGAAGCCGAAGCCGCAATGCTAGGTCAGCCGGTTTCGATGTTGATTCCAAAGGTTGTTGGATTCAAACTAACCGGAGTAATCCCAACTGGAGCTACCGCTACCGATGTTGTATTGACCATTACTGAGCAGCTTCGCAAGCACGGTGTAGTTGGAAAGTTCGTGGAGTTCTACGGTGAAGGTGTCACCTCTGTGCCGCTAGCAAACCGCGCAACCATCGGAAACATGAGCCCAGAATTTGGTTCGACCGTCGCGATCTTCCCAATTGATGAAGTTACTCTGGACTACTTGCGCGTCACCGGCCGTAGCCAGGAGCAGATTGACCTAGTTGAGGCCTATTGCAAGGCTCAGGGCCTTTGGCACGATCCTTCAATTGAGCCTCGCTACAGCGAATACCTGGAGCTTGATTTGAGCACAGTTGTTCCTTCGATCGCCGGTCCGAAGCGTCCGCAGGATCGAATTGTTCTTTCGAATGCCAAGGAATCATTTGAAAATGCGCTTGCTACTTATGCGCCAGATAAGTCGAAGCCAGCAAAAGTAGCTGGACACGATTTCTCGGTAGACCACGGGCACGTGACCATTGCATCAATCACTTCGTGCACCAACACGTCTAATCCGTCAGTCATGTTGGCCGCAGGATTGCTGGCCAAGAAGGCAGTAGCCAAGGGCCTCAAGGCAAAGCCATGGGTGAAGACCTCACTAGCTCCAGGCTCGAAGGTTGTCACCGAGTATTACGCAAAGGCTGGCCTAACTGACGATCTAAACGCTCTCGGATTTAATTTGGTCGGCTACGGCTGTACGACCTGTATCGGAAATTCAGGGCCACTAGACGAAAACATTTCAGCTGCAATTGCAGAGAATGACTTAGCAGTTACTGCGGTGCTTTCTGGAAATAGAAACTTCGAAGGCCGCATCAATCCGGATGTCAAGATGAACTATCTTGCTTCACCTCCATTGGTTGTGGCTTATGCAATTGCAGGCACTATGGATTTCGATTTTGAAAATGATGCACTTGGCCAAGATGCAAACGGAAAAGATGTTTTCCTTGCAGACATCTGGCCTACTCCGGCAGAAGTTCAATCGACCATCGATTCTTCAATCAACAGCGACATGTTCACCAAACAGTACGCGGGTGTATTTGAGGGCGATGAGAGATGGAAGTCGATTCCTACACCTAAGGGAGCGACGTTCGACTGGGATGCTAAGTCAACTTACGTGCGAAAGCCGCCTTACTTTGAGGGAATGAAGAAGACCCCATCACCGGTAACTGACATCCACTCGGCACGCGTTCTTGCCAAGCTCGGCGACTCTGTAACGACTGACCACATCAGCCCTGCGGGTTCGATCAAGGCGGATTCACCAGCTGGAAAGTACCTCACCGAACGTGGCATTTCTCGAGTGGACTTCAACTCATACGGTTCACGTAGAGGAAACCACGAGGTAATGATTCGAGGTACCTTTGCAAACATCCGACTAAAGAACCAACTTCTTGATGGGGTAGAGGGTGGTTACACTCGCGACTTCACTCAAGATGGTGGGCCACAGTCATTCATCTTTGACGCGTCAGCGAACTATCAGGCACAGGGCACTCCACTTGTCATCCTTGGTGGCAAAGAATACGGTTCTGGATCTTCGCGTGACTGGGCAGCAAAGGGCACCTCGCTGCTTGGTGTACGTGCGGTCATTACCGAGAGCTTTGAGCGTATTCACCGCAGCAACCTGATCGGCATGGGTGTTCTACCTTTGCAATTCCCAGCTGGTCAGAATGCCGAATCTCTAGGCCTAGACGGCACAGAGGTATTCGACATCGTTGGAATTGAGCAGTTGAACGCGGGGACAACGCCAAAGACTGTGAAAGTGACCGCGACTCCATCGGCAAACTCTCCAGCTGGAAAAGCGACGATTGAGTTTGATGCAGTGGTCCGCATCGATACACCTGGCGAGGCTGATTACTATCGCAACGGTGGAATTCTTCAGTACGTTCTTCGTAGTTTGGTCGCTTAAGCGCTCAAATGAGTATCCTTCAGCGAATCAGCGCCCCTAGTGACCTCAAGGGACTTACGGGCGCTGAGCTGAAGGAATTGGCCCAGGAGATTCGTGACTACTTAGTCAGTTCTGTGTCAAAAACTGGTGGTCACCTGGGGCCAAACCTCGGAGTAGTCGAAATCAGCATGGCGATGCATCGCGTCTTCGATTCACCTAAAGACAGTTTCATTTTCGATACTGGTCACCAGAGCTACGTGCACAAGTTACTAACCGGTAGAAAAGATTTCTCGAATCTCCGACAGAAGAACGGCATTGCGGGATATCCACAGCGCGCGGAGTCTGAACATGACATCGTCGAAAGCTCACATGCTTCATCTTCGTTGTCGTGGGCAGATGGAATCGCAAAGGCGTATCGAATCACGGGCCAAGAAGATCGCTACGTAGTTGCGGTTATCGGCGATGGTGCTCTTACCGGTGGCATGGCTTGGGAAGCCCTAAACAACATTTCTGACGACAACGATCGCAAGCTGGTTATTATCGTCAACGACAATGGCCGCAGTTATTCGCCAACTATCGGGGGCTTTGCTCGAAACCTAAACAACATTCGAACCGAACAAACCTATCGAAAGCTATACCGTCTAAGTAAGAAATTCTTCTTTAGGTTTGGTTTACCTGGCCGCATGCTCTGGTCTGCAGTCCGTGGTGCTGGAAAAGGAATTTTTGGTTCGATTACGCCAAAGAGCATGTTCCCGAACTTAGACCTAAAGTACATCGGCCCGATTGATGGTCACGATTATCAGCAGGTAGAGCAGGCCCTCGCGCAGGCTAAGAAGTATGCACATCCGGTGATTGTTCACATGATTACCCAAAAGGGAAAAGGTTACGACCCTGCCGTCCTCAATGATGCAGACCAATTCCACGCAGTTGGGCAAATCAATCCAGAAACAGGCGAATCATTAGAGACCAACTCGAGTTCTTGGACGAGTGTCTTCGGAGACGAACTTGTAGAACTGGCGTCGAAGAACGACCGAATCGTGGCAATAACGGGAGCCATGTTGAATCCGGTTGGCCTAGGTAAATTCGCTGATCGTTTCCCAAACCGTGTTTTTGATGTGGGAATTGCCGAGCAACATGCCGTAACGTCGGCAGCCGGGATGGCTTTTGGTGGACTGCATCCTGTGGTCTCTGTCTATTCGACCTTTATGAACAGAGCTTTCGACCAAGTTCTCATGGACGTGGCGCTGCACAAAGAAGGCGTTACTTTCGTGCTTGACCGAGCTGGCGTGACTGGTCCTGATGGAGCGAGCCACCACGGCGTTTGGGATCTCGCAGTATTTCAAGTTGTGCCGAACATCCGAATCGCTGTGCCACGCGACGCTGAGCGGCTGAGGGAACTGCTAAAAGAGGCTCTTGCGGTGGACGACGCCCCAACCATGATTCGCTTTGGAAAAGGCAGCGTGGACCAAATCTACAAGACACTGCGCCGCACTGATGATGGTCTCGACGTACTCAAGGAGAGTCCAGCCAAGGATGTCTTAATCGTCGCTGTAGGCGCTATGGCGGGCGTAGCGTTGGAGGCCGCGGAGCTACTTGCAGCACAGGGGATAGGGGCAACAGTCGTCGATCCTCGTTGGGTTGTTCCGGTTTCCAAGAGTGTGGTCGACCTCGCAGCGGACCACAGACTCGTTGTGACGATTGAGGATGGAGTTAGAGTCGGCGGTATCGGCACGAGAATCCGCCAGGCCTTGCGCGCTGCCGAGGTAGATACTGCTCTAAATGAACTTGGCTTACCGGATGAATTCCTCGAACACGCAACTAGAAATCAAATACTTGAGCGTGTGGGACTCACTGCGCAGTCAATAGCGCGTGACATCGTGGCGCAGGTTCTCGGAGCTAAAGTCCCATATGCCAGACAGTTATCTGAAGCGACTGAAACAAATCAATTCGAAATCTAGTCAGTTATAGGTTCCTTGATTTTATTTTCCAGAAACTCAGGCGCGGTCAATATTGCCTGAGCCAATTCTTCGGACAGTAAATCGGTTTGCCAGTGTCTTGCACCAAGTGAAAGTAGTAACTCGCTTACGCTATGAGCCTCGATGGTTTCGAGCTCGTTAAAACAGAGATGTCTGAGTGTGTCCGGAGTCAGTAAATTTTCTACCGGAATGCGAAGTTCTTCCGATTTGATTGCCATGACCTGCTTACAGCACATGAGCCTTTTGTGCGCATCGGGGAATTTGCTAGCCCAAATTCGATGATTTGGAATACCGGTTGCCGGTAGTCGTAGGGCTGGCAATTCTTTGGTATTTCGTCCAATCTCGATGGCTTCCCACCAAGTGTCCAAATAACTTCTGCTGGCTCTTCCCGAGAAGCTTCGGTCGCTGGCAAGCTCCGGTCTGCTTTTAGTTTGATTTTTTGCGACGTGCGATATTGAGGCATCGGGAATCAGCCGCCCCGGAGCCACATCCAATTTGATTGCAAGTGTTTCTCTTGCCTGCCAGAGCGCCTTGGCTATAGCTAATCCGCGTTGGTCTTTGACCTCGTGCAAACCAGAAATTCCGCGCCATTTGTCCTGCTTGTCGGCCTTCGGCTTGAAATTAAGTAAGTGTTCGAATTCCTGCCTTGCGAACTCAGACTTTCCTTGTGTTTCAAGATCCTCTAAAAGGGCACTGGCCAATTCGTGGAGAACATCAACGTCTAAGGCTGCGTATTCCAGCCAGCTGGTTTGAAGTGGGCGATTGCTCCAGTCCACCGCGCTATGTTCTTTGGCTAACGAGAACTTCAAGTAATGTTCGACGACTGAGCCGAGACCAACTCTGGGCAATCCAGCTAGACGGGAGCCCAGCTCGGTATCGATAATCGCGGGTGGCTTCAAGCCAATCTCTGCCAGGCAGCCCAGGTCTTGAGTCGCCGCATGCAGAATCCAGGCATCTTCGCTGAGTAACTGGGCAAGTTCGGTGAAGTTTTGGACATCAATTTTCGGAGAGATTGACCACGGGTCAATCAGGTAGATGTCGCTGTCTGCGCGATTGATTTGAATCAGGTATGCACGCTGTGAGTACTTGAAGCCAGATGCCCGTTCAGCATCAACGCCGAACCATCCTGTGTGCTTTCGAAGATCTTCTATAGCTCTAGAAAGATCTTCCTTGGTCTGGACCAGATGCCAGGGTTTTCGAGGCTTTGGAAGTGCGACTAACTCAATTTCTGTCATGTGGAATTAGCCGAAATTTAAGTTTTGCACACCAGGCGCAATGGAAAAACCGCTCATTACGCAAACTAGGTTCTGCCAAGCTTCGAAATGCGTACGGGCAACAGTTCCCAGGGGTGACCAACTCGCCCTGATTTCTATCTCTGCATGTTCGCTTTGCTGATCCATTAAACCGTGCCCGGTGGAAATAATCCTGGTTGTTGTGCCAGCTAGAGCCGAATGTTCTGCTCCAGAATTTGAAAGAGATGAGGTTAACCAATCCCAGGTCACATCAACGCCATCGAATTCACGGCCAATATCAGATTCGAGTGGCGACCTTGCGAAGCAAACTACACGGAAATTACTTGTCCAGTTCTCTTGTGGCTCAGGCGACCAGAAGAGTACGAACCTACCAGTTCCTAGTTTTCCGGAGAGTTCGGACGTGTCGGTCTTGAGGGAGGCGGAAAATGCGATCGCATGAGTCGCAATGTCCTGAGGAGCGGCTAGTTGCTCAATAACGAGCTCATCACGCACTGCTGATTGTTTGAGTGAAAGCAGAGCTGCTTCGAATTCGGACGCAGGGGTTTCGGGTCCCTCAAATTCAAACATGACCCAAGGATAAACTCGTGCCCCCGAGGGTGAGTTCAGGCTCACCGGTCAAAGCTGAAAAAGAAGCAGCCTGAGAGCTCAAAGACGTCACTTTCGGTTAGATATTCGAGGTTTAGCCTCTCGATGACTTGAGCTGTAGCGGATTTTGCCGCTCCGCCATTTGCCGCTCCGACAATGGTCAGTTTTAGTTGATCGATGGCCTTCAATTCGCCGATGAGGCCGGTAAGTGTCGGACCGGTCTCCAAGAGGACTGAGTCGTATGTTGCCCTAACCCTCGCTAGGGACTCTTCGAGGCTCTGTACCTTCTGCAGTTTGAGGCTAGAGTCAACTCCGGCAAAATCCCCTGTTGCAGACCAAACTTCGATAGGCGCCCACTTGGACGGCCGATAATTTTCGGCTCGAGCCGTGGCGGCATCGGTGACAATTACGTCTGATAACGAACGTAGTTTTTTTAGAAGCGCTAAGTCAGATTGATTGCTGATGTCCCTACTGCTGCCACTGGCCCCTGTGAACTGGGGTTGAGCAGTTGCAATGAGATTAGCTCTGACACCTTTGTATTTGCTTTGCATGTTCAGCAAAACATGAAGATCAGGCACTTTTCTCTGAAACCTGCCGCTTGATGCGGGCTAACATTCCGTGTATTCCACGCATACGCAATGGACTGACCAATTTTGTTAGACCGAGTTGATTAGGAAACTCGTTGTCGAACTCAAGCACGGTTCGAACGCTTTCGCCATCGAGGCTCTTTTGGAGAATGCTGGCAAAGGCTCGAGTGGTCGGCGCCTCAGCCGGTGCAGTCAGAAATACGTTTACCACATTCGCTTGCACTTCAACGAAAAGAAAGACCGGGCTTTGACACTCTTCAACGCGTTCTAGAAGGTCAGGGTGGTCTGCATAGCGCGGGGGAAGGGGTGGTAGAGAATTTGCGTACTCGATTAGCAACTCGAGCCGGTCTGCTTCATCGATTGACGAAAGCTGCTCGACGATTGATTTCGCGGCCTCAGTAATACTCACTTGGCTAAGTTACCGGACAAATACGCCTGGTTCTTCACCTTTAACAATCGGCACTCCTACCAAGCTGCCCCATTCGGTCCAAGAGCCGTCATAGTTACGCACCTTCTGGAAACCGAGAAGATAATGGAGAACAAACCAGGTGTGGCTTGAACGTTCGCCGATTCTGCAGTAGGCAATGGTGTCAGTTGACGGATCTAGGTTTGCTTCCGAAAGGTAAATGTTGTCGAGCTCTTCTCGGTTGCGGAATACTCCCAAGTCGCCAGCGGCCTTTGACCAAGGCACTGATGCTGCGCCAGGGATGTGGCCACCACGTAGCGCGCCTTCTTCTGGGTAGCTTGGCATGTGGGTGCGCTCGCCTGAATACTCCTGAGGACTGCGAACGTCAACGAGCGGCTTGCCCAGGTGTTCCAGCACGTCGTCTCGGTAGGCGCGAATAGTCTTGTCATCGCGTTCAATCACTGGATAAATCGTCGGGGTGACACTGGTTACTTCTGTAGTGATTTCGCGATCCTCGGCAATCCATTTCTCGCGACCACCATCCAAGATTCGAACGTCGGGGTGTCCGAAAAGCTTAAAGACCCAGAGAGCATAGGTTGCCCACCAGTTTTTGTTGTCGCCGTAAATTACGACTGTGGTGTCTCGGGCAATACCTTTGCTAGACAAGAGTTTTGCGAATGCTTCCCCGTCAAGATAATCGCGGGTAACCGGGTCGTTTAGGTCCGTGTGCCAGTCGATCTTAACTGCTCCAGGGATGTGCCCGGTTTGGTAAAGCAGCACATCTTCATCGGACTCAACAATTACGAGGCCATCCTGGTGGAGGTGGTTTTGCAGCCATTCGGTGCTAACCAGTACTTCTGGATGGGCATACTGTGAAAATTTTGGGTTGGAATCAAATTCGACAGACATAGCTCTTGCTCTCCGTAATTTTGTACTTGTCCATCTAGGCTAAAGGCTGTTCCAAAATACCGCCAGACTCGAGGTAAGAATTGGCAAGAAATCCTGGATTTGCTTCGCTAGTGACGCGATTTCCCGAGCCAACTGTTGAGCGACTGCTCTCTGATCTGGTTCCTCCAAGAGAATTCGAGCTCGCTTCATTCAAGAACTACGTACCTCACTCTGAATTTCCCAGCCAGGCAGAGGTTTCGCATATCGCTCAGAACTTTGCCACCGGGAAGCTTTCGAAGCGTGGGTTGTTTTCAAAAAACCAACCTGAGAAAATTGGGATTTATTTAGATGGTGGATTCGGGGTAGGTAAGACCCATCTGCTGGCGGCGACATTTCACACCTTCAAAGGAAAAAAGGCATTTGGGTCTTTTATTGCATTTACCTCGCTCATTGGTGCACTTAGTTTTCCTAAAGCCCTAGAGGCTCTTTCGAGGTTTGATTTGATTTGCATCGACGAATTCGAGCTGGATGATCCGGGAGACACGATGATGATGTCTCGACTGTTGAATGAATTATCGGCGAAGGGCGTCAAGTTCGCCGCCACCTCAAACACTCCTCCTAATGCCCTGGGTGAAGGTCGATTTGCTGCCGAAGATTTTCAGCGAGAAATTCATGGCATCGCAGATCAGTTTGAAATGCTAAGAATTGACGGCGAAGATCATCGTCATCGCCCCACTGAGGTTGAGGCTGGTTTGTTCTCCCTAGGTGAGGTAGAAGACTGGTTGACTCTGTCAAAAGCTGGCGCCATGGACGATTTTGATGATCTTCTCAATCACTTATCCAAAATTCACCCGTCAAAATATGGTCTTCTCCTTGAGGGGATCGACCGCCTTGGACTCATCGGTGTTCATGTTCTCAAGGATCAAGCTGTCGCACTGAGGTTTGTTTCTTTTGTCGACCGTGCTTACGAGCAGCAGGTTGCGATTAGGGGTGTTGGGCTGGACACAACCAAGGTTTTCACCAAGGAACACATCAACGGGGGATACAAAAAGAAGTACCTGCGAGCGGTTTCGCGCCTAGGCGCTCTGGCCGGTTAGATGTTTTACAAACGCGAAACATTTCCATTCACTTCTCGAAATACGTTCCAAGGAAACTAAGACAGTGCCGCGGTTAGTGGCGTGTTTTTTGTTTATTGAGAGAGAGGTAAACAAATGGATCAAGGAAATACGGCATTTGTTCTGATTGCCGCAGCACTTGTTTTGTTGATGACCCCCGGCTTGGCGTTCTTCTACGGTGGAATGGTAAAAGCCAAGAGCGTAGTGAGCATGATGATGCTCAGTTTCGGTTCGCTTGGATTGATCGCAGTGCTCTGGATTATCTATGGCTATGCGATTTCATTCTCAGGCGCTGGTTCAGACACCTTCTTTGGAATCGATGGTTGGTTCGGAATTGATACTTCGGCGATCGGTCTTAACGCTCAGGTTCAGAGCTCGCTCAACCCGCCTGAGGGCACCGCATTCCCATCGCTCGCGTTCGTTGCGTTCCAGGCAACATTCGCGATTATCACCGTTGCACTTATTTCAGGTGCTATTGCAGACCGCGCTAAATTCGGGGCCTGGATGGTATTCGCAGGACTGTGGGCAACAATCGTTTACTTCCCGGTTGCAAACTGGGTGTTCAACTTCACTCTAGAAGACGGCAAGGTCGTCGATGGTGGTTGGATTGTTTATAACCTTGGTGCCATTGACTTCGCTGGCGGTACCGCTGTACACATCAACGCTGGAGCAGCTGGTCTAGCACTTGCGATTGTTCTTGGCAAGCGTTTCGGCTTTAGCAAGGGCATCAACCAGCCACACAACGTTCCGCTGACCTTGCTAGGTGTTGCCTTGCTATGGTTCGGTTGGTTCGGTTTCAACGCAGGCTCAGAAGTTGCTGCCGATGGTATTGCATCACTTGCTTTCATCAACACCATTGGTGCACCTGCTGCAGCGATGCTTGGTTGGATCATCATCGAGAAGATTAAGCACGGCAAGGCAACCTCAATTGGTGCAGGTTCAGGAGCAGTAGCTGGTTTGGTTGCTATCACCCCGGCATGTGCATCGTTGGACCCAATCTGGGGTCTGCTACTAGGTCTGGTTGCAGGTATCCTCTGTGCTCTTGCCATTGATTTGAAGTTCAGCCTAGGATTCGATGACTCACTTGACGTTGTTGGTATTCACCTCGTCGGTGGAATCGTCGGAACCTTGTGGATCGGAATCTTTGGAAACGGTGTTGGAGCTGCATTTGGTTACGGATTCCACCAGCTTGGAGCTCAGGCGATTGGTGCCGGAGCGGTTCTGGTCTACAGCTTCGTATTGGCTCTTCTGATCGGATGGGTGGTTGAAAAGACCATCGGATTCCGCGTGAAGGCCGAGGATGAAATTGCTGGAATCGACACTGTTGTTCACGGTGAAGAGGCATACGCTTTCGGTGCCGACCGAGGCTAAGTTCCACCAACTCAAGTAATCTAGACGAAGGAAGGCACTCCGGTGCCTTCCTTCTGTCACGTCCGGACCATAAGGGGATGAAGTGAACCAAGACGCAACGATGTTCCTCATTATCTGCTCAGCGTTGGTGCTATTCATGACACCTGGCCTCGCCTTTTTTTACGGCGGTTTAGTCAGGGCTTCGAGCGTTGTTTCAATGATGATGATGTCATTTGGTTCACTTGGACTTATCGGCGTTCTATGGATCGTTTACGGTTATGCAATTTCATTCGCCAATGGATCAGATAACGGGTTCATTGGTATCGATTCGGTCTTCGGTATTTCACCAGGCAAGTTGTTTATGAATGATGCACTTGATGCAGCTAAGGGTGGAGATGGTTTTCCTTTTGCCTTTGCTGGCTTCCAAGGAACGTTTGCAATCATCACAGTTGCCCTAATTTCGGGGGCAATCGCCGACCGCGCGAAGTTCGGTTCGTGGATGATTTTTGCTGGAATCTGGGCGACTTTGGTTTATTTCCCGGTTGCGTCTTGGGTCTTTAATTTCACTGTTAAGGACGGTGAAATTGTCGCTGGCGGCTGGTTGGTGCACGAAATAGGTGTTCTAGATTTCGCTGGTGGAACTGTTGTCGAGGTAGCGTCCGGCGCTTCGGCTCTTGCAGTTGCCTTGGTCGTCGGAAAGCGTTTTGGTTTCACCAAGGGCATGCACGCGCCGCACAACGTTCCTCTTGTTCTTATTGGTGCCGCTATCTTGCTCTTTGGTTGGTTCGGTTTCAATGCGGGATCTGAGACCGCAGCTGACGGCGTCGCGTCGTTGGCTTTCATAAATACTCTCGCGGCACCAGTTGGTGCGATGTTGTCATGGGGATTGTTTGAGAAATTGAAGCACGGTAAGGCCACATCTGTGGGAATTGCTACCGGAGCAGTCGCAGGAGCTGTTGCAATTACTCCGTCTTGCGCGTATTTGGATCCACTTTGGTCTCTAGTTCTTGGCGCGATTGTCGGAGTGGTTTGTGCGATAGCAATCGAAGCAAAGTATCGATTCGGATTTGATGACTCACTAGATGTTGTCGGTGTTCACCTAGTCGCCGGTTTAATTGGAACTCTCTACATCGGTTTGTTTGGCATGCAGAGCGGATTGTTCTATGGCTTTGGATTCGAGCAGCTAGGTAAGCAGGCGCTTGGCTGCCTTGCTGTTGGAATCTATGCATTCGTGATGTCTTGGCTAATTGCTACGGGTATTCAAAAGACCGTTGGCTTCCGTGTAACCAGTACTGACGAAATCGCTGGTGTGGACCTAGTCCAGCACGGTGAGTTGGGCTACGCGGGGACAGACCCACGTTGGAAGTGGCGCGGGTAGTTGAAAAACGCCCAGTTTCTGGGTTAGAGTATCTAAGTCTTGGAAACAAGATACGCGGATGTGGCTCAGTTGGTAGAGCACAACCTTGCCAAGGTTGGGGTCGCGAGTTCGAATCTCGTCATCCGCTCGCAGCGG